>Ga0187892_10000631_pt1 | contig 89811 bp, 75 predicted proteins | sample MA1701073metaG_FD_139345 | JGI IMG/M metagenome (GOLD analysis project Ga0187892, IMG submission 139345) | Bio-ooze microbial communities from a basaltic lava cave in the Kipuka Kanohina Cave System on the Island of Hawaii, USA - MA170107-3 metaG ... | reverse complement strand
GTTTTTAAAGTAATGCTTTAATTGTTTTTATTTTAAAAGTTTTCGTTATAATAATATAATAAAAAAATAAAACAAAATCAAGTTTTTTGTAATTTTTATTTTCCGGACAGACACTAACTACGAGTCTCGTCTCCATGAATGTGAGCCACTCGCGTATACCCACTGTCGTTATCAAGGTCGACAACCACTGTATACCCCCAACCATTAGTCAAGCTTCCACTTAATCGAGCGAAAGTGACTTTACCTGAAGCGCTCGCAATAATCGGCTTCAAAAGGTCACCATGAGGATCAGGATTTTGAGGATCAGCGTTCCAACTAAAATCCCAACTCTCGTGCAACGGATAATCGTGTGTGAAATCACCGCCCGGTGCTTGGCTTACATACCACTTTTCTCCAGGTAAGTAGGGAGCATACAACGCAACTTGATTTTGCTGGCTCAAAGCGTTCGTACTCGAAACAAGAGCCATTACAAACGCATACAACAATTTCTTAGCCTGTTTCATTTTGACTCCTTTTTGCTTAATGTGAAAGAGCAATGCTAGTTAGACTTGGCCGCAGTTTTTAGCAATAAAGAAAAACCCAACATTCATTATGAGCCATCTATATTGGCTTACAGTTGCTATTTTAATGGCCCAAGAGTTTGAAGTAGCTTAAAGAAAATTTCATCACTAATGCCGAAGTTGCCGAATTTCCGAATGGCCACGCCTGGAAATTTACTATTCGTGAGATTAACAAAAGCGCCGGTGTTATTGAGTCCAGGGCCGGGATTTGGCGCTAAATAATCAAATTGTTGATTATCCAAAATCACTACTTTCCCCAAAGGAGTGTCTATTGTTTTTATTGTCTTAACTAACACCTTCTTATCATCAACAAAATTAAAAAAATAATTGCCCTGTGAATCTGTTGAATATCCTTGCGAGTCAGTAAAATGACCTCCACGGTCTACTTGGAAATCCGGTGAGATCGCCCCTATTTCAATAAATCTGTTATCGTTTTTAAACAAGACAATAATCTTCTCGCCTCTCAGTCCATATAGCTTCTCTTCACTTACTTGCCACTCCCGAGGGTATTGTAACTCAATACCAAGCTCCTCATTCCGGTACGTTTTCCAACCTGAAGTATCGATTGTGGAAATTGAAACCTCGGTAGTCGTCGCTGTCGGAATTATGAGTGGCTTGTTCGCGGACTGGATAGAATCATTGACAATTGGCTGATGCCTCATTGGCTGCTCAATCTCCTTCAATTTCTTTACAGTCCAAACCACCCCCACCATGATGACTACAAGAATAACCACTGTTTGATACCAATTGCATTTGAGCCAAGCCATATAGGTAAATCTATGGTGACCTAAGCAGTCACAACCTATCACGATGGCACTTAGTCGTCAAGATAAGCTCAAATGTCCAAAATCCGATCATGTGCGTAACGTTGTGGATTCGCATGTTATCAGATCAAGTTTTTTCAGTCGTGAATAGAGCACAAGACATCGAAACTGTCTTTAGTACTCCTACATTGATTATGGCTTTCATGTGGAAATCATTTCAAAGATTTTTATGTTTTTAAGATTTATGAGACCCCTTAATCCTGACAAGGGGGATAGTATTTCGATGAATGATTGAAAGAGGGAGGCTTCGGGGAAATACAAAATGGTAACTTGCAGGAGTCTACTTGGTTCTACAGAGGCGAGGCAAAGACTGTTATGCAAGGGCAGGAAAGTGTCGAAGGATTTGAACTTGAATCATTACTTCGCAATGTTAAAATAAAAGCTATCTACGTATTCGATTTCTTTGGATGGCGGCATACCATATACTGTGATGAGATAATCATTATAGGATAAAAGATTCGATGGCAGTAGTAAAGCTATTGCGTTGCCCTTTTCAGTTTGTTGTGCTCTCAATTGATATTGAATCCACATCGTATCCCCCTCAGCCGTCTCAAAAATGGCGCGGTAGTTTTCATACGTTTCCTGGCCCCCAATGTAAAGCAAAAGCTTCACTAATTGTTCACCTTGACCAATTTGAGATCTTTTGAATTTATTCGCTTCCTGAGCACTTCTTGAGGCACCAGGTATAAGGGCAACAGTGAAAAGATCACTTTTAGAGGGACTTTGCCTGCTCAGTTTTCTCTCTAGCTCAGCCCGTTGATTTTGTTCGTTTCGAAGTTGGTCGGCCAATTCTTCGCTTTGCTTGCGCTGGACATCAACTTCCTGCCGTAATTCCTGCTCTCGCTGCAATAGTGTGTGCCGTTTTCCTTCAAGCTGAGTGAGTTGGGTACGCATTCCCTTCATTTCCAGAGCCAACCATGAGCTAATAAAAATCATTGCAAACATCGCCGCTGCGTAAGCCCACTTTAAAGCTGGCGTTTTAGGAGTTAATAAAGCTTCGACAAAGCGCGGCAGGGTGACAATCCTTTGACGTAGCGTAGCTCCTGTAGGTTGCTCTTGTAATTGCTCTTTGGTTAGATAGATCATCAATGCCTTGGCGAATTTTACTTTCTCGCGATTCTGGGGAATGGATAGAAAGTATCTCTCGAAGCGTTCACGCTCGTTTCCTGAAAGCTCATTCAGCAAGTATTTGTGAATCAGCTCATCTTCGACGTTTTGCAGTTGCTCGAAATAATTCTTATCCATTAGATACGTTTCTTCAAGCTCAGCCTGCTCTTCCTTCGATAACTCGCCCAAGAGATACAGAATCATCTTTTGTTCACTTTCTGTTCTGCTCACCATCTGGTATTTCCTTTTGCTATTATTGTGACTGGAAAGCCCTAAACATTTCAATCAAATTTGTGGACTATTTCTTGAGGCAATTTATGACACATGGTCTCAGTTTGTTTCTTATAGTATGGAAAATTCGAAGTCTAAGCGCATTTGGCGTTCCCCCAAATTGTTTAATGAGCTTTTTGCTATAATGCTTATCACTTTGAGAAAATTGCTCGATAATCGCTCGCTCATTGGGTGTTAATTCCTGCATACACTTTTCCAAGCATTCCAAATGGCGTTCCAGTTCCAGTTGTTCCACTATAGCGTCTTCGGTATCTTCAGACTCGCTCATGGGAAAGAGTTCGGAAATCGGAGAATCCGGTAGTCTTTTCGGTGCTTTGCTTATCTTTTTCCAGTATTCTTGCAACACTTTTTTTGCCACACCATTGATGAATTTTTCAGGTGTGATTTCGAGAACTTCCGGCTTTTCTGCAAGTATTTTACTGGTTCGAATAAATGTATCTGTGGTGTTGTCCTCACAATCTTCATGAGTTTTGCATCCCTTTTTTCCAAACCAATGGACTAATCGCCGACGAAAACTTTCTAACCGTGCTTCGGCGAGCTTCTTATCGGAACCGAACCACGAAAGTAGATCATTTTTCATCTTGGTTTACGCTCTTCAAGTTTTCGCCGAATCCTCCGTCCTGCACACGCAAAGATTTCAGATATTCAGACAGCATCGCTCATTAAAGGCAGTCTTCAGATGAAAACATAAAGGCGAATGAATTTGTTGCTTGTCTTTTGCAGCTCACCCATTCACCTCCATTCACCCTGCAGTACAAATCCAGCCCAAAAGTAGTGAGACTTCCAGCGTTTAGTTTTCCACAACTCCAACTGCGCAGCTCGCAACGCTGCTGCTGGTCGCAACTTTTCTTCTCCGAGCATTTTTTTATAGAACCATTTCATTAATTCTGCCGTAGCATCGTCTTTTACATTCCACAAACTCGCCACCACGCGCGCCGCACCAGCATACATAAACCCACGTGTCAGCCCAATCAGTCCTTCACCCTTAACCTCCTTGCCCAGAGCCGTCTGACAGGCACTGAGCACCACTATCTCTGCCGGCAGGTTTAGGTTATATATCTCGTGAAGCCGGATAAACCCGTCTTGCTCTTTGCCGTTTTCGTCCACAAGCGAGAGGACGATTCCCGATAATTCTGGATACTCGTTATTAAGTATCCCATGCGTGGCAAAATGCACCATGCGGTACGTGCTTAACCCTGCGCTTGTCGCTATTGCACGATTTGCCTCAAAATCAAATGCCTTCTTCCCTTGACCAATGGTTACAAGATTCATGATACCTTCAACCTCGCGACGGCTATAGATGAGGCGTTGGAGACCCTCTCGGGATTCGGCCATTCCTATTGATCTAACCGATCTTACTAAAGCACTCTCCAAAGAGGGTTCATGTGCCAAAAGTGTTGAGTCTGCCATCTTCTGGGCGCTTATAATACCTCGCCTTACCCTAGGGTCATCGCTCGTAAATACAGGATCAGCCAGAGCTGCAACCATTTTCTTCGCAGGTAGGCGCTCTGACAATTCGTGCCGCAGGACGGCTAATACCGATGCGGAAGGGATGCTTACGATTTCGTGCTCTACGATAAGTGGAATGCTGGTCTCTCCATTCGTTTTGACTTTAGTGGAAGGTGCTGGCAAAGCGCCGAATGGAATATACTGCAGCGCACCGTCACTCACAATCAGCAGTCGTTTATTACCCAACAAATCTGACACCGGCCCCAATAAGATATGACTTAGGATAGCGGCTCTCTCGGACAATTCTTTATCAGCCGTTACGAGACGCGACGATTTTTGCTCTTCTGTTTCATCAGGCAGTTCTTGATTACGTGCGGTCAATAGACTATAAGTCTGCCGTGCAAATGAATCGATCTCTGCGTGTTTGGGTAAAATATAGCTGTGAATGGTCGTTGGCGTGACTGCCCAGAGAAAACTGCGTTTACTGCCTAATGCGTATTCCAGGAGAATAGTGCCATCGTCAAGCAGTTGTTGCTGAATCTCTTTCACACCTAACGGTTGTGGCTGAGTTAGGGCCGCATAATGCGGGTTTGTAGCTCGAATCTGTGCCTGAATTTCCTGATACTGCGTCAGAAGCGTTTCGATATCTTTCTTCAACGTTACTGTTTTTTCCTCGGCTTGTGTATTGTTGAGCAATCGTGTAAGACGTTCCGACTTGGCGTTGAGTAGCTGCTGCAATGTCCGTTCGCGTTCAATCAGAAGTGAATCCACCCCTTTATATACGTCTATATTTGCTTCTATTAGGATATCTAGAAAACTTCTAGCTTTGGCACTTTCAGAAACGTGGAGAGCTTTTGCGTCGAAGCCATCGAAGGGATGAAGTTGATGCAATTGCATCATCAACTCAATATAGAAATCATAATATCTCTGCTTGGTTGCAAAGAAGGAAGATCGAAGTTCTTGGCTTACAACATTCATGCGTAAAGCTTCAATAATCTTAACTGCGGCCTCTATGTTCGTTTGCGCTTCGATTAAATTCCCGCGATCACGCTCAAAATGAGCGAAACCTAAAAGCGTTGTCGCTTCCCCTTCTCGATCCTGAACGCTAACAACAAGAGGTTGAGCCTGTTTATAGCATTCAACCTCTTGTTGATGATTGTTTAAACGACAGTAAACAGCGCCCAAGTTGATGAGCGCTTTGGCCTCTCCATGCTTATTGCCAACTTCTCGCCAGAGTGTAAGTGCCTGGGTATGATACTCTTTTGCTTTCTCGCTTTCATCTAATTCCAAATGAATCTTTCCAATGCTGTTGAGCGTGTTAGCCTCTCCATTACGATCCTGGACAATTCGTTTCAGCGCAAGTGCCCTTTCTAAATAAATCAGCGCTTCGTTCAATTCTCCTTGCAATTGGTAAACCCTAGCCATGTTCGAAAGTGTCGAAGCTTCCTCTGCTTTCGAACCAAGCTCGTGAAAAATAGGTAATGCCTGCTGAAAATAGACAAATGCACTTTGAGGGTCCCCTAAGCTGAGATAGGTTGAACCAATGTTGTTGAGCGTGGACGCTTCACCGAAACGGTGCTGTAGCATTCGCCACAGCTTAAGCGCTTGTTGGTAGTACTGAGATGCTTTTTGATATTCACCCATGTTATCGTAAATCATTCCGATGTTATTCTTCGTTCCGGCCTCATCAATCTTGTCTCCTCTCAAGCTATCCACCACAAGGGCTTGGCTGTAAAGAACAAGTGCTCGTTGATTCTCGCCTAGAGTATAAAACACAAATGCCAAGTCATTTAATGCATGGGCTTCTTCTGTACGGTTGCCGATGGTGCGAGCCATAGTGAGCGCGCGAGTGTAGTATTCCATTGCTTCACGGTTATTACCGAGATCTGCCTTAATTGACCCAATATTGTTAAGTGTTGAAGCTCGCCAATTTAGATCATTTGTTGTCTCCCAAAGTTGAAGAGCTTTTTGAAAGTATTCCAATGCAATAGTTTTTTCTCCTAATCTATTTGAAACCGCAGCAATATTCCCAAGTGCTGTGGCCTCGCCACTGATATTATGAAGGGCCTTCCAAAGTGGCAAAGATTGTTCGTAATACTCAATTGCCTCTCGTTTGTCGCCTAACAAATTATATAAATTCCCAATCATATTCAGAGTTTGAGCCCAATTGATGGTGTCTTGCAATGAACGCCAAAGCGGAAGCGTCTCATTGTATTTTTGAACGGCAATACGGACAGAATCCATTTCATTGTAGATGGTGAGTAATGTCGCATATGCTGAGAGCCTTTCAGCAGCAACGCGACTCCTGTCTAGTGGAACGGCCAAACGCAGCGCTTCGATTCTTATTTCATAAAGTCCAGGGACCACCTTTTCTTCTAATGAGCGGACTTCTATCCTATAATTTCCTGACGATTCTGCCACAATCGAGACCGGCTCTGGTCCTTGAGTGCCGTTTGGACTGTCCATTTCAAAGAGTTTCTTGTCGTCTGGCCCAAAGAGCGTCACTACCACATCAATACCGCGTTGATCCACTATGGCACGCAAATACTGACCTGAGGCCAGTTTGACTGTATAGAAGTGTACCTGACCTCCTGCCAACCCTCGTTCGATTGGCTTAGCTGGTTCAAGTGTGAGGATATCCTGCGCTACCTTGCTGTAATCAGCACCCTCTTGCGCTATTGCTGTCAATCCAGAGAAGAGGAAAAGGTTTGTCAAGCTAACAAAGCCCAAATAGGTAAACGGTCGCGGAGGCTGATTTTTGTGTAAAAACAATTTAGCGTGTTGCGCCATGATCGCACCTTTTGTAAAATTATCATCGCCTATAATTTTTGTTTCAAATATACGAGATCACAAAACGTCAATCAATAAAAAACTGTCAGATTTGTAATAGGTGTGAAATAAATAAAACGCAGGCCTTCGCTTTTTGCGTCAGCCTACTTTAGAGTATTACTACCAGATTAGCTCCTTAAATACAGGGAAAATTTAAACTTTCAGCACCAAATAAAGAGACGGCCTAAGAAATCTTATGAATCCTCAAGCCGTCTTTGTTCACCCCGAATATGTCTGGGGGTTTATTGACACACCACTCAGACACATCCACACGAAAGAGTTGTTTCTCTTTCGGTCCTCCGCTGGGCCGTGTGGCACCGCAGTCTGTCGCGATTTTAATGCGTCTCACGTTAGAGGTTCATCCTTGCCTTTCCAGAACCAGCAATTCTGCCGGTACTCGCAGTCCCGGCACTTCCAGCTTGGATTGGGAAAGAACACCTCCTTGCGAATGCCGTTATACACTTCTTTACAGAGATGAAAGAAGCTTTGGTGATCGGCATCCGTGCGCAATGAAAAGAACTGTTTGAATTTCGGCGTTTTGGTTTTCAGCAAAACATCGAACCGTAAAGTCGGACTCTTTTTGAACAACATCCGATAAGCATAGGAATATGCCGTAAGCTGGATATTGCTCGCCAGATCGTCCTGGCTCAGGGTTCGGCTCCAGGTCTTGAGATCTGCGACAATATCACCTTCTTCAATCTTGTCAAAGATGCCCTCCAACGCAACGTCGAGCGTCTCTCCGGTTTGCACATCAGTCAAAGGAACACGGAATGGCAACTCGGCTTGGAGAATGCCATCGCGCGGAGCGTGGTCGTAATAAACACTCAACAGATCTTTGCCCAGATTCACGACCTCTTCAGCAGTATCGCCGTTGCTGTAGCGAATCGCATCCATGCTCTGCGCGTACCAATCTGCCTCAAAGATATCCAAGACCAGCTCAAGCGAAACCTCTTCACCTGCTTTCCATGCCTGATGCAGCCATTCCACAGCAGAGTGGATGGCGGAGCCGAGCGCCAAACCCGAGGGCTTGAACGGCTTCGGCAGTTGATCGATCTTGCTGAATTTGTACTTCAAGCTGCAATCCATATAGGCCTGAATTTGACTGGCGCTGAGATGGTCGATCATCTGCCATCGCCCCCTTTCAACAAGCGGTCGATGAATTGACTGGCAGAATTCTTGTCAATGTCGCGAAGCGAAACCACCTCGAATTCTTGCTTTAAGAAATTCTCGGCCTCCTTGCCTTTGAGGTTCTTCTTTTCCGCCACCAGACGGAAAAGATAGCGCCGCTGGGCTTCGGTCATTTCTGTGCCGTTATTTCGTGCTGCCGGACGACTGTAATTGTTCGATGCTCCGTTTTTCTGATGATCCGAATTGTCGCTCGATCTCGTATCTTGTCGAGGAGAAGGGGCTCGTTCAGAATTCAACATGAAGCCAAACAGTTGCACGGCAGAGGTAAGCTCGGCAGCGGATTTGCCATTGAGTGGAAATATCCCTTGGGTTCCATCCGCCATCATCAGCAGATAAACTTTGGCTTGGGGCAAGTTGCGCAGATGCACCACGCCGGTTGATCCACCGTTGGCGGACTCACCAATCCAGTCGATCAGACTTTGACTGGACATGACTTTCCGAGAAGACTTCAGGCCGGCATGGTCTAAAGTAACCTCCAGGACTTCAATCTTTGCTTTGGTTTCCATCGTTATCGTTCCTTTCTATGGTTTGAGTGAGTACTGCATACGTGATCACGACTTGTGGCCGCAAGAGATCATCCACGAGTTTGGTCATGGGTTTGCCGACTCGACGAGCCAGACGATACAGCATGGGAATGAGATCTTCCGAGATTTTTGGACTATACACGATTATCACCTCCATGGATATTGTTAAAGAGCAATCTATGGTGAGTGTAAGCGGGTGTGATTGTGATCGTAAGGCGGGAAGAGTTGCCAGTGAGGACTAATCAGGGAAGAGCAAAGGTCAAGCAACTTCGAAGAACAAATCCATCTGTAAAGCGTTCTCTAAAGCCAAACGCGCCTTCTGGCGTGTTCTTCTCCTTGACGATTGCGGTAGGTATTTTTCTGTTTGCTTCGGCTTTGATTCTGGTAGCGATATAGCAGCGGGTTCAAGCTTTTGCCGTCCTAACACTCGGATCGCCACTTCGATCTCTGTCTTGGATTGAAGCAACTCGGCAACGCTCAAGTCGCGGGCTTGCATATCAATGGCATGTTGAATTGCTTCGCCCTTTTTCGTGATCAACTCCCACATATCCTGATCAATCGTGTTCTCTGAAAGAAGATAATAGACATTCACCGGTTTGGTCTGGCCGGTGCGATGAACGCGATCTTCTGCCTGCACCGTTGGCTCAGGCGAGAACTCCAAATTGGCAATGATCACGTTATTGGCAGATGTAATGGTAAAGGCACGATTGGCGCAGTTGGTGCCAGCAACCAGTGCAACAGCGCCATCGCTCTGGAATTCGTCGATCAACGCTAAACGCTTTTGCACATCAGTTGTCGCCGTAATCTTCACCTGCTTGAAACCGTCCTGTTTGAGACGCTCCGAGATGGCCTGCACCATCGAACGCAACGAAGCAAAGATCACCACTTGCTCACGCCGTGTTTTGATTTCGCGCACTAACTCCACGATGCGCTCCAGCTTCGCCCAGGAATTGTCATCAATCGCATAATCGCCGAGCTTATCGGCATCCGTTGGCACCGTTGCCGCGAACCGAAGCTTCCAAAGCGCATTGGAGATCTTGCCCATATTGGGTTCATCTTCATCACGCAAGGCTTCCTGAATTTCTTTCTGCGCCCACTGTTCGAGTTCTCGATAGGCAGCAGACTGCAGCCCAGTCATCGTAATCATTTCATAGTGACGATGCTTGGGCGGTAGTTCCACCATCGTATCTTTGAGACGTCGAACCGTGAACGAGGCAAGAATGCGCCAGAATCGGTTGAGATTGGAGACTTCCGGCAGGAGCCTGGCTCGGCCTTCATGCAATGTGTCCGCAAACTGCTGCGACACGTACTCATACGTGCCGAACTCATCGAGAAACATCTTTGAGCCGCCACGATAAGGGTAAGGGAACAACAAGTTGCCGAAGCCAACAAGCTTGCCGATATTCCAGAAGACATCAGAGATGTATCCCTTCATCAGAGTGCCGGTAAGCAACGCAACACCGTTGGTCTTAATCGCTCGTATGGCTCGTCCGCGAAAACTGTTTTTGCTTTTCGCTTCCTGCGCTTCATCAATGAGCATGCAATCGAAAACACCTTTCTTGAGTCGCTTGTATGCCGGATACTGTGTGGTCTCACTGGTGTATGTCCACGCTTGATAGCCACAGTTATGACAGTGACCGCCAGTCCAACTTTCGTGATCTTCACATTTCGGGCAAATCCGTTGCACCGACTCAAAGTCGCTGCCACAGTCTGAACATGTGCGGCCGGTGTTGTTTTCTTTCAAATGATACTGCCTGCCATCTTTGTCGTGTTTCACGCATGTCCACGGATCGTAGACACGTTGCGTATCCAGAGACAGAAATTGATAGCTGGTGACGTAGAACGTCGGCTCATTGGGTTTAGGAGTAACAAGCAACTCATTCACCGCTTGGTGGTTGAGAAGTTTGTGGACTGCAAAACCAAACTTCTTGAGTTCTCGCTCCCAATTGTTTGCCGCTGCTGGTTGGCAAATCACCAAGATGTGGTGATAATCTTTCAACGCTGCCCAACACGCGCCTGTCACCGTTTTACCACCGCCCATTTCGTAGCCCAAGTAAATGCGATCTTTGAGCATCAGGCGAGCAAGATCTTCTTTCTGATATTCAAAGAGAAAGGGAAAACGCTTTGCGATCTTTGCTCGATTCGCTTCGACCTTTTCAGGAAAATAATCGGCCACATCTTTGATTTTGGGCAACTCAAAGGCTTGGGTGAGAAGATCAATCTCGGTGCGTTCAACTTCTCTGAAGGTTCGTAATCCGGATTCAGTCTGAATAGAGAAAGCGAGATAGCCGCGATCAACGTCATGAATGAAAGTCACTTTCTTATCATGGACCGTCTTGACTTCCCGTTTGACGGTCTCACGATTTCGTACCCATGTCGGACGGAACATGTACTCTTTTCCTTTTTGAAAGAGCAGGGATCCTTCACTCTCAGTGACAGCAGCTTTGGCGAGGTATGGTTTCTCGTCAAAGTAGGCAAGTAGTTGATGCGGTTCAGGCCGGTAGATCGGAATGGCAAGTCGGGCATATTTCTGTTTCGCACGTTCCAGTCTAAGTCTGGTTTCATCGAGCATGGAGAGATCGAATCCGGCTGATCGAAGAAAGAACTCAGCCGCTTCAACACCGCGCTTGAGCAATGCGGGTTTCGAGCAATACGCTTCCCACGCACCCGTTTCTTTGCCCAAAACCGGATTGTACGCATCGAATTTGTCCAAAAACTGCGCCAACATCACCGTGCTATGATCTCCAATGACGCCATTCTCGGTGAGGCGAAGCAGGGGATCGAAACGGAAGATTTTGAGCAAGGATAGGTTCGGAACCTCTGGTGGTTTGGGATTTTTGTCTAATTCAACATCACTGGTCTGCCGTTCCTTCGCTTCTGTGATCAGTTTCTCAATTTGCTCGTGACTGTTGGGATTGCGATAGTCCATCGATGCGGTCAATGGCGACTGCTTCTCTCCATATTCAACATATCCCTTTTGGGCAAAGACGAGATCGACTTTCGTAGTGATTCCGTATTCTTCCAAAAAGAGATTCTCCAGCGTTATTTTCGCAATGAAAACAAAATTGCTGTAGAGAAACTCTTTTAGCATCTTATCCTTTTCATTAGTGAAGGTCGTTGTAGGGATGACGGCGATTAGATAGCCATAGTAGCGTAATGCTTCAGAGCAGATTTCCAGCGTTGCGGATTGACTTTCAATGGATTCGTCGTAACGCGAAGTCTGGAAGTACTCACGCGTGCGCCAAATGATTCCATAGGGTGGATTCGTGACAACCACATCGAATTGGTTTTTGATGTGACTCCGATATTCGCAGATATCGCCCACTCGCACGCATTTTGCACCAAGAATTTTCTGAGCATGGAAAGCTGTATCTTTATCGAGTTCAATGCCAATGATATGGCTACCGGCATCTTGAAATGGTTTGAGCAGCCGTCCAGTGCCGCAGGTGGGATCGAGCACATTCAATCCATCCAACGGAACGAATAACGAGATACACTTAGCAACCGTTTTTGCCAATTCCAGCGGCGTGAAGTACTGCGCATGTTTGCTCTCAGACCAGCGGCGAAAATTGAGGCTGTGATTGGCTTCGCGGCCGGAATATTTCAGTGATTCAATCATTGCTATCTCCTTCAGGTTTCATCAGGTCTGCAACAAATTCCACTGCAATGTCTTGATTGATAAAAGACGGAAAATCTACGAGCACCGCATGCTTGTTTGGGTCTTGCGACGCAAAATCTTCCAAATATGAAGTACCGTAGCGGAAGCTTTTCCAATTTTTGTGATCAAACAGTGCAAGCCTCGCCAGTTCATCATCCGAGTAACTAAACCCAAAACGTCGCTTCATAAACCACAAAGCCAAAAACCGACTACCTGCCGTTGTGTTGCCAACAAAGGCAAGCTGCAAATCCGCACGTTCGCTTTGGTAGTGGAAATATCGGTTCACATAGGCAAGGTGAATCCCTCTGGAGCCGGCAACTTCCCAGTTCGCTCCCAAATCACTTGACCGTAGCGCCGTCGTGCCGGCAATCTGTAACCAAATCTCTCTGTCGTTCAGTTTGTATCCCCGCACAATGTGATAGGTTTTGCCATTGATGCTGGCAAAAGTGTTCGCCTGGCCGGATTCAGTGGCGCCAGTGAGCGAATACGTGAATGTTGTGATCATGAGTTGTCTCTCCTTTTTGCTGAATTGTCAAAGAACTTATTTGAGTCGTTTGTTTTACTTTCAGCGTAAGGGAGAGACAAACCAGGAGAAGAAGGGGAGATTTGCCGGTGAAGAGTATTTTGTTGGATAATTCAGAGCGCAGCGTGTGCTAAAATGAAGGGAAGAGAAGAAGAAACTCAAATTATAGCTTGTTGTGCTAATCGTTTCTCCGCGAGCGAAATGTACTTTTGGTTCAATTCGATCCCTATAAAATTCCGTCCTAGCTTCCGAGCAACAACGGCCGTCGTGCCGCTGCCCATGAACGGGTCGAGTACGATGCCGCCTTTCGGGCATCCGGCCTTAATAGGCACTTCCGCCAATACCTCAGGATATACTGCGAAATGGGCGCCGGAGAATGGCTTTGTGGGGATTTCCCAGACGCACCTTTTGTTCCTGCCGAGTGGATTGGGCCTCATATTCCGCTCGCGATATGTTTCCTGCCCGGTTCCATGATCCCATTTGCTCAGACCTTGTGCCTTCAGCTTCTCCCCGCCCCATCTATTCAAAGGCTCTGCGTATGCCTCAAACTGCTGCTCAAAATAATAGTTTTTGCTCTTCACGAAAAAATAGACCTTTTCGAAATCAACCGTAAACCGGTCAGTTGCTGATGATGGCATGCAATTCGGCTTAAACCAGATCAATTCATTGCGCAAAATCCATCCGCGATCGTTCATTTTTATCGCAAACCGTGAAGGAATCTGGCACAGTGATTTGCCCGGCAATTCCTTTGATTTGACCAATGGAACGCCCATCATTTTGTTCTCCAATCGAATGCTCTTGTAGCCCGAATAAACCTTCATCGTGTCCCGGTTCTGGCCGCCCTGCGTTGAGTACGTATCGCCCAGGACAACCCAGGCCGATCCTGTTTGCTTTAGCACCCGCTTTATCTCGTCGAAGATATCAACTAGGTGCTCTATGAAAAGGCCGAAGGTCGGCTCAAGGCCAAGGCAGCCTCTCCATGCCAGGCATTTGGTACAGAATGCTTGCTCTGTTGCTTCAACCGGTTGAAAGTTATTTGAGCCTTTTATCTGAACCTTTACTGAATTCGTTCCGCCACCTCTGCCGTCGCGAGCAAAAGAATTCCAGTCATGCTTGCAGCCGGGCCTTCCGTCCCAGATCGAAAGCCTAACTCCGTAATTGCGCAGATTCCAGTACGGTGGCGACGTTACCACGCAATCAACGGATTTATCGGGAAGCTCTTTTAATTTTGCGAGCGCGTCGCCGAGAAGAATTTTATTTTTCATCCTCTCAATACTCATACATCATTTCCTTCCCCCTCAAAGAATCAGAGTACGGGAGGCGGGAAGGAAGGAGAAGAGGGGAGAATTTACCGCAGCAGAGTATTTTAGTCGGGTAACTTAGAAAGCGAAGAGTGATAACCTATAAGGAGACAACTGTGAAATTGAAACCTATGCCACTAACTCATCAAGATCAAATTACTTTCTTTGCCGAAACCAATTTCCGCAATCAACGCAGACGTTTTGGCATTAAGCGAGCCGACCGTCGTTATCACATGTACATCTTGGGCAAGACCGGCATGGGGAAGACGACATTGATGGAGAATATGATCGTCTCTGATTTTGAAAAGGGCAACGGCGTGGCAGTCATCGATCCTCATGGAGACTTGGCTGAACGACTCCTGAATCGGGTGCCATCTCGCCGGATCAATGATGTCATTTACTTCAATCCTGCAGACGTTGATTTTCCCATTGCTTTCAACGTTTTGGAACAGGTTACGGAAGACCTTCAACCACTTGTCGTCTCTGGGGTGCTTTCAATATTCAAGAAGTTGTACAGCGAATATTGGGCACCGCGACAGGAGCATATGCTTCGCAATACGTTGTTGACCATTGTGCAATTTCCAGGCACAACATTACACACCGTTCACCAGATACTGACTGATACGACTTTCCGTGAACAGATAACACAAAAACTCGAAGATAAAACACTTCGAGCGTTCTGGGAAAAAGAATTCGCCGGCTTTGACAAGCGTCAACGAACCGAGGTGATTTCACCGATACTCAATAAGGTCGGACAATTCTTGGCTGATCCTGGCATCAGAAATATTGTCGGGCAACAAAAGAATAGAATTCCTTTTAGAAAGGTGATCACTGAAAGAAGGATACTGATAGCAAATCTTTCGAAGGGGAAAATTGGCGAAGACAACACAGTTCTCTTGGGATCCTTGCTTCTTACCAAACTGCAACTCGCTGCGTTGAGCCGGGCTGATATTTCCGAAGAACGCAGAGAAGACTTCTACCTCTACGTCGATGAATGTCAAAATTTTTTCACTGAAAGCGTGGCTTCAATGCTGGCTGAAATGCGAAAATACCGGTTGAATCTTGTCCTAGCCAATCAACACTTGGATCAATTGGATGAACCCATTCGCCAAGCCATACTTGGAAATGTTGGGACTTTCATCGCTTTCCGAGTTGGGGCACCAGACGCAGATGTACTGAAAGAAGAATTCTTCCCTCAATTTGCCAAACAAGACTTATTAAATTTGCCCAAGTATCAAATCTACTTGAGGCTGATGATCAATGGTGTGGCTTCTCATGGGTTTAGTGCCATCACTCTTCTACCGCAAGCAGTAGGATTAGGCACCGCAGATACAATCATAAAAGTCTCTCGGCAGAGGTATGGTACGTCGCGTTACAAAGTGGAGATGGGATGAGAGAATATAAATAACGAAGAGAAATTGTCTAGAACAGCGAGGGCACCTATGTTTATATAGACAAGAATTAACTGTCATCTTTGTGAAGTTTCACTCCCGCACCATGCGCAAATAACTCTCGTAACGGTAGGCGTTGATCTCGCCCGCCTCAACTGCTGCCTTCACAGCGCAATTCGGTTCATGATCATGCATACAATCGCGGTATTTGCAGTGCTCTGCAAATTTCTCGAACTCTGTGAAGAAGTAGCGGATACTGCATTTTTCTACGTTCTCGATTCCGAGAGAGCGAATACCGGGCGTATCAATGATATATGAATTCTCGCCCCACTTGTAGAGATTGCTTGCAGAAGTAGTGTGTCGACCTTTTCCGGTTTTTTGGCTGACCTCGCTGACACGCACGTTTGCATGAGAAATGATCGCGTTGACGAGAGATGATTTCCCGACCCCGCTGTGCCCCACGAGCACAGAAATTTTTCCTTGAATCGTATTCTTAAGAAGCTCGATACCTTCATTGGTGACCACAGATGTTTCTACGATGGGAATGCCTGATTCTCTGTAAAAGGTTAGAATTGGGTGTCGCTCCGTTGTCAGGTCACATTTATTGATACAAATAATTGGTTCTACGTCACCGTTCTGCAAAATTATTAAATATCGATCGATGAAGCGAGGGTGAAATTCGGGATTTTTTGCAGCAGCCACAATAACTGCATGCTCTACATTTGCCGCTATGACGTGTTGCTCAAGTGCTGCACTAGAGTACCTTGTACTATCGCCTCTCATGCGGATAATAACACTCTTGCGTTCCTGTCTCCCAAGAATGTATCCGATATTTTCCTCGGTTTTGTCGTAATATACTCTATCCCCGACTACCAGTTGTTGGCTGAGGCGTGGATGTACCGCCGGACCGAGGGTGCAAGCAAAGTACATATCATGTTCCATCACTGTGAACAAATTACGTTCTGTTCCAGCGATAATTCCGATATGCGCCCCTTCAACTTCTTGATTGGTAGCCTCCCAATCAAAAAGTTTTTCGGTTTCCTTATGAAAATGGCGCTTTTTAGCTCGTTCCTTCTTAGCCTGCGCCCTTTTGTTTTGATGACGCTCCCAGAGATTAGTTCTGTTGGCCATAGGCATTCTTTGTTGAGACTGTTGAAAAACCTAACAGTTCTTCAGATTCTCTTCACCATGATAGCTCGAATCAGGAATCAGCACTTACCTGATGCTAAATATAATCTATCGGGAGGACTTTTTCAACAGTCTCGTTAGAATTCAAAAGATTATTTCTTGATCCACCGCTTTCTCGATTAGTTGTCGTCTAAATTGTTACGATGCCCGAAAGTGTACTCAGACTTGGCGCATTCCGCTATTGTTGATTCGCTCGCTATTTTCAGCCGCGTAGCGAACGATGTTTAGAACGATGTCATCGTAAGTGTACTTGCTGTTATTGATGACTCCGAGAACAAAAGCTCCGTCGGGGTGGAAGCAAATCTGTGCATTCATTTCGAGCAAGTAGAGTTGATTTGTGTTCGTATCGAGCCGGAAGTCGGCACGCCCGTACCCTTTCATACCTAGCTGACAAACGATACTTTGAGTAAGCTCCAAGATTTCCCTTATCTTTTCCGGTTTGACGTCCTTGGGATTTATGACACCCACCAAATAGTTGTCAATTGATTTGAGACGGTAGTCATAAATTGATCCATGTGGGTAGGTGTACTGAACAGGGCCGTACACGCCCATCCCTTCAATAAAGGTCGTGCTTAAGTCAATGCCTTCAACGTATTGTTCTATAAGTATTCCCGCCTTGTATTTGTTCCAAACCTTCTCTACCTGACGCGTGAGATCGTTCCAAGAGTGGACAATGCAATGGTCGTCCAAGCCCAAACTAGAGCCTTCTGAGTTTAGCTTCACAATTAGAGGGAAGGAGACTTTTTCAACTCTTAGGAAGTCAAGTTCTTCAGGAAAATTGAGTAACCTGCTCCATAGAAGGGGAACATCAGATCCGGTCAGAAATCGCTTCGTGAGTGCCTTGTTATGGCAAATAAGCAATTCTGTTGGTCCAGGGCCAGTGTACATAATGTCTAGTTGTTCGCAGATTGCAGGATAGAGAGCCTCTCTTGCTGTCCCAACGAATCCTTCTGCGACGTTGAAGGCGATGTCTGGTTTCTCCAGAACGAGGCGCGTGATCCAACAACTGAAATCTCTAATACATTCAATAGGAATTACCTCGTGTTCTTTGCTAAGAGCGTTGGTGAGCGCATTAATAGTGATTGGAAGATCGAATTCCGTTTCGTGTTCACTCTGACCGCGGTTGAGATTGTAAAGCAAGGCTACTTTCATGACAATTTTTTGCCAAGTCCAAATGCGAGAAAATTCCACAGTACGTCGCAAGCGACCACCGATGTCTTACCAGAAGGATCGAGGATAGGATTCACTTCCACCAAATCAAAAGCGACTACAGGAAGCTCTGATAGTCTACGCATCACTGGAAGCAATTCCTCAGCTTTCAGCCCCCCAACACACGGAGTTCCTGTTCCTGGTGCTTGGGACGGATCGATGCAATCGATATCGAACGTCACATAAAGTGAGGAACATTTTTCCTTGAAATGGGTTATCGTCTCATCAATAATATTCTGTATGCCACGCTTCCGAATCTCAGGTGTGGTAAAAAGTCGAATGTGGTTTTTTATGCCATACTCAATCCACTTTTGTGGTATAATTCCCCTTGGGCCAATACTTACCATATTGCATGGATTGAGTATTTTTTCCTCAATGAGTTTACGAAAAGGATTCCCGTGCCAGATTTCAGGCATTACTCCAAAATTCTCCTCAACGTCGAGGTGAGCGTCGAAGTGCAGAAGACCGAGAGGTTTCTGGTCTTCGGGCAATCCTGCATGGCAGCCCTTAAAAGAGGCGTAGGTAATGGAGTGATCACCGCCGAGAATCAGGGGAAAAGTCTTCTTCCTAACTTCGGAAACGCAACGAATAATCTCTGCGTTCGTTTCTTCAGGGTTTGTGGGATAGACTGTAACGTCTCCTACATCAGCAATGCTACGGGGCCAAGCTTCGAGGGTAGCCTCACTTTCGCAGTCGTAATACTCTCCGCCATGTAGATCGTCCCAGTGCGAGTGTTCACGGATTGAGCGAGGAGCGTGTTTTGTGCCTTCACGGTAGGACGCTCCGTAATCCAAGGGTACGCCAAGCACCGCGATATCATAGTTACGTAGGTCTTCAGTCCCTATGACATACGGAGCACGCATGAATGTGCTGATGCCGGCGTAAATAGGATAATTGCGGAGAGTTTTTTCCATTTGATGGTCAATTAGAAATCATCAATCTCGTAAAGGACAATGGCATTCCCGTGGTACTCGGTGATGAGGTCCGGATTTTTTCGTGCAGTTTCCACCATGTTTGGACCGATGTTGTTTTTGGCGAACCGCACAACCATTTCCATGTCTTTTGCAAGGACGACGGGGCAATCAGGAGATAGTGTGATCACAACCTTGCCGTCTTTGCGCATAATGTAATACGGCCAAGTTCGGCAGTCGAAGATTTTATAGTCATAAACCCGACATTTCGCGGTGTTCTCATCATAAAGCGGACAAATGTACTTCTCACCATCAGGAAGTTTTCGCAACACAACCTGCCAGAGTTTACCCCTCTGCTGAAACCTAAGATTTTCTTCAGTGAATTCCCCCAAAGCCCTTTCTTTTTGTTCTTGCGTGAACGTCGGGGCATCAACCAGTTCCTCAGGTTCAAATTTACAACACCTTCGGCATTGCTGACAGTCTTTTGAGTTGAGAATTTTCAGGTCGATCATAATGTTTAGGCTAATCTTTCCAGAGTAGAGTAGTCAAATCCCCAGGATTATCCATGTCCTTTGGGAGGTCAGGGTAGACAATTTTATGGCCCTCCCTTTCAAATATTGCAATGCCCTGCATTTCATCGTAATGTTTTAAATCTTCTCTTCTGACTTTTCCGTATTGTGTGTCCAGTACAACCCTCGTTGAATTTACCCATGATGGGGTGGCCCAATTCAACTCATCGATAATGGAAAAAAGGCGATTTAAGCGGATCCGAAAACTTGCGGAGTAGTTGATGGGATCTGGAATGAACATCGAAAGGTTACGGATGCCCAACTCGTCTAGCTTTATCAGATGCTTTTTAAGCACTTCCGGATGGTCGTTAATCTTTCGGAGTATGGGAAATTGATTGTAGAGTCTGATCCCCGCCGATCGAAGTTGAACAATGTAATCCTCGACTACATGGCATATTTCGTATGGGTGAATGATATGAAACACTACACGCACATTAAAGTCGCTCATCAGTTTGATGGTCCTCGGGCTGAATACTTTAGGGGAGAAGATGAGAGTGCGTGTGTGAATACGAATGTTGTTGATCCGTGCTCGTTCTCTCAGCATCGCGAGGATATTCTCAAGTCTATCATAGGAAAGAGTCATAGGATCTCCTCCAGAGAGAATCACCTCTTGCACCTCCGGATGCTTCTCCAAATATTGGAGTAGGTTAGTAAGATTCTTATCGAGCATAGCGATCAGTGGATCGCTGTCGTGGAGATCTGAGAGCACGTCTTGCCTGAAGCAATATTGGCAATGCGCTGCGCATATGTCGGTGGGAAAAAACAGCATTCGATTTTTGTACTTCCGCACTGCGGAACCTTCCAGCCCTTCCAGCATGTTCTTACGATCATCAACAAAGTCCGCTACCTCGCCGGGTGCATGCGTGATTATTCGCTCCCTCGTGGGGTAAATACTCCTGTGCATAGGCCCTTCATGGTGTCCAAGCGCAGCCACTTCTTCTTCGATTTTACTCCGGTAAAAGGAAGTTACTTTGATTGGCAGCAGTCCATCCTGCTTTGCAAGAATTTGAAACTCATTATTGAGTGCTTGTTGGTTCGCGGATTCCATGATTATGATGAGAATTGAGTTTTAGGATCATACGGGACATACTCGGGCAGAGGCAGTGACTTGATCCAATCAGTAACATCCGGATTTTTCTCCAGAACTTTCTTCCAGCGGGCGATTACATAGTCGTAGTGTTTCCGCAGTTGAACAGCAGATAATGGGCACCTCTTCACATCGACGAGCAAAACTAGTTTTCCATCTTTGATGGCCGGTGCGAATGGGTAGGACTCGCAGTCGAGAGGCTTGAAATTCCTGCTGGGATGGCATTTCGATTGGTCGAAGTGTTTCCCATCACAGTATGCGAGCTTTCCACCGTCGAAATTTTCCATCGTGATGATAAGATGTTTTTTGGTTTCCTCTGTCACTAAGTCCCATTCGTCCGGATAAAGCAGAATGGAATTTCCGGGACCGAAATCGCCATCATCTGGCAACGATTGATGGCAACACCTGTAACCGCAGATGTAACTGCAGCGATGACAGCCATCAATTAACCCGTCTTCGTTACGCAGAACTGTCAATTTGTACTTAGTCATGTTTCAAGAGCAGAGAAATTCATCACTTGCAATTCTACACTTGTATCAAGCAAATTTTTCTGCAACATCCAGTCGTCGTCGAAAATCGTGCTAATGTACTTTTCGCCTCCGTCGACTATAATGGCTACAATTTTCCCGCGATCAACTCGATTATTGACGTGCTCCAGAGCTTTGTAAAGTACGCCACCTGCTGATCCTCCCATGAGAATACCAGTCTTTTTTGCGACAAAACGTGCAGTATTAAACGCTTCCTTGTCCGATACCTTGTAATGTCCGTCTATAACCCTGTAATCGACATTCTTTGGGAGATCAGCTTCGGGCGGATTACCTGTGCCTGATTGGTAATAAGGCCCACCCTGCCCTCCGAAGATAATGGATCCTTTGGGTTCCACCGCAATGACCTCAACATTCGGCCGGATTGCTTTGATAGCTCTGGCAGTTCCACATAGTGATCCGCCTGTTCCAACTGCACCGATAAGCGCTTTGAGATCTTCGACTTGATTGAGAATCTCTTGCGCAAGTGATCGATAACCGAGAGGATTGGCAGGATTGTCTGCTTGGTTTGCAAAGTATGAATTGGGTATTTCGTGACTGAGTTTTGCTGCCATTTCCTCACGTTCCTTAACGGCAACTTTACCATCGGTGTGGCCATTCTCGACAAGTATAATCTCCGCACCGTATGCTCGCATAATGTCAATCTTCTCTTTTGCAGCGTGGTGATCCACCACTGCGATGAATTTATATCCTCTGCTTGCCGCAATCATCGCAAGACCGGTCCCCGTGTTACCCGAAGATGATTCGATGATGGTTCCTCCTCGTTTCAAATTGCCATTTCTCTCAGCATCTTCAATCATACTGAGTGCCATTCGATCTTTCATGCTTTGCCCTGGATTAAACTTCTCCAGTTTCAAATAGAGCTTCCAGTTAGGGTTGGAGACCGGGTACTCCACCATAGGAGTCTTGCCAATAGTTCCTACGATTGAAGAAACGATTCGCATGATTACTGGGATGTTAGAGTGTCAAGCAATGAAAATTCAGAGGCCTTTTTCCATCTCCATTCCCCGTTTTGCTTAAATGCTGCGATCTTCGTTGGAATTGGAATTTGATGGAACTCGGACTCATTTGAATCCATCTGATATCCTGCCGTATTCACGTAGATGAGGAGATCACCAACTTGCGGAGCATTCAGGAACTCGATCTTTCTTCTGGACAGCATATCCATTTCGAGGCAAGTATTACCAGCCACTGCGGCTTCAATAGTTTCACCGGCCTCCATTTCATTTTTTCTCAAATGGATCGGGTCCACACAATACTCACTTCCGAACCATTGCTCCGAAAGATGGTTGATATTGGCATCCACTTCTACTACCAGTGTCCCATCCGATGTTGGTTTCACACCTTTGACATACAGGCATGTGATACCAGCCTGATCAAGCAAGGACCGGCCGGGTTCTATAGTGAGGTGTATCTCAAACTCTTTTAGGCTTTCAGATATTCGCTTATGAAGCTCTGCCGGCGCTGACAGGATGGCATCCAAGAAAAGTTCTCTGGAACGCTGATTCGCATAAGGATAGAAAAATGAAATGTCCTTCGAAGCAACAAAAGTGTCCTTTTGTTTGGTTGCAAGAAAATGATCCCAGTCTGTCTTGTCAACGTAATTCACGGTAAATCCTCCACCGATATTGATAACATTGCACGTAAAACCGAGGCTGCGCGCATGGCGTAGTTCCTGGATGAGTCTTTGTATGGCGTGGACACGTTCATCGATAGAGTAGCCACTGAGATGAAAGGCGAATCCTCTGAAATTTACTGGACAATCTCGTCTCAGTAATTCTTCGTATACTTTCGGTAAGTCTTTGAGGGAGATTCCGAATCGGCTATAATTACTATCGAGCTTATTTACTCGAATGGTAACGCAAGGCAGGGACTCGAGCTTTATCCGGTTGGCTATCGTCACCAACTGCTTTAGTTCGTAAATGCTGTCCACAGAAATGGTACAACCATGCTGTATAGCTAATAGTAACAGTTTCGATGTCTTCGATGCTCCGGAGACGCTAATTTTGTTGCCAGTTATTCCATGCCCTAAAGCTGCCCTTAGCTCCTGCAAACTTGACACGTCTGCACCAATGCCGATAGCAGCAGCGGATTCCAGAAATGTCTCAGATTTATTGACTTTGATAGCGAAATAAATAGATGCCTTTTCTAGTCCATGCTTTTTAAGTACCGACCGAAATGCTGTTGCATTTTCTTCTAATATTTGCGGAAAGACAAGGTGGACAGGAGAACCAAAAGCATCGATTAATTCAAATACACGTTCCTTCTCAGATGAGAGAAATTCCGAGATTTCCGGATGTATTTTAGGAGGAAGGGCTATAGCCATGACTCGCAAAATTGGACTATTGATGAGTATCTATAATTTACTGCACTTTGGAGTTTAATAATTAAACACTGCGCTCATTTAACTTGGTTTCGTCAAAAGCTTTTGTCTGGCAACTGGCTTTCAGTGAGGTATTCCCCGCTCTTTATTCATTTCTCTCTTGCGCCACAGGGCCGTATTCATGGAACAGCTCGAACTGAATTTCCCTTTTCCGTTGCCGTACGATTTCTTTGACCCGTTCTGGATAGCTTACCCCTTTAAACATGACTTCCACACCCGCCTGACCAGCAGAACTGAATCCGACATCGCCGGTGCGTAAAATTCGTTGCAAAAGCGACTGGTGCAGCGAAATATCGCGCAGGTCAAGAATATCAATTTCACTTATATCGTGGCAAAGAAAACCCACTCTGCACGTAACACGCTCTTCAGTGACAAGATAAAGACATCGAAAGCGTGCGATGGTGACGCAGAGAAAAATAATAATCCCGAGCCCAAGCGCGGCCAATAATAGCGTCCCAAGAACTAACCACAGAATAAACTCACGCCAGGCTGGCCGATGCTGCCAGAGAATTCGCTCATCCGAGTCAGGCAAGATAATATTTGCCATGCAAGTACCTCTTTAAATAACGTAAACAATTGCATCTCTATAATATTTTCAGCATCGAAGGTTCATCCTCAATCTGTATACATTTCACCATCATCATGGTGATTCTTTAAAACAGCATAAGATTTAACATTTTCTTGATTCAACAGTATTTTGGCGCTTAATGCGCAATCGCGATTTGCTCTGCTGTTCAGCAACGGGACAAGGATTATGCTTTGGCCACTTAGGTGAAATGGCAAATTTTTGATACGCCGCCTGATCATAGAGTAGTTCAATAATTGGAGGCGATGAAATGTCATACAACAAGTCATGTGTTTGTAGTAATTGCTCAATCTTGCTTTCTTCACAACGAGGCTCAAAAGTTAGTGCATGAAAAGCAGGTCTCACTCTGAGTGAGTCAGGCATTCTTGACACGTTCATTTTTTCTTTTTCCAAAAGATCGAGCACGTAGAAACATTCTTCGCGTTGAGCTGCTACCGCATCCAGGGCGTCATCAAAAATAGTCTCCGCCCATATTGCGGCTAGGGGATGCATTCGCAAGTTAGCCGTCATTTCATTGACCGGCATGTCTGCCAAGTCACGCAATTGTCGAAATGGATGTTGCGTCTTCCATACTAACCTGTCGTAGATGTCTTCATTTCTTGTGACAATTACTCCGCCTTCTCCGGCAAACAGTGCTTTTCCCCATGACAAAGAGAACACAGCGACATCGGCCCACCAACCGGTATGGTGTTCCTCACGATAAGCACCAAAGCTTTGCGCACAATCTTGAATCAACAATAAACCGTGTGCATCTGCTATTTTCCGTAAGGCAGATCCATAGCATGGGTATCCATAAATATCCACGGCCAAGATTGCCCTCGTGCGTGATGTGATGCATTCGATGATTTTTTCAGGCTCAATAGTGAGTGTGTGTTTGTCAATGTCTGCAAATACTGGACGATTGCCAGTGAGAATTAAGCCTGCCAACGAACCTCCCCAAGTATATGGGGTTGTAATCACCTCGGCCGCAGTTATGTCGAGCGCGGCAAAGATGGCCCATAATCCCATTGTGGCATTGGCAACGGCAAGTACATGCGGTTGTCCGACCAAAGCCGCAAAGCGCTGCTCCAATCGATAAATCGCCGCCGTTCCTGCCAGACTCATGTCCCACTGATTCGATTCCGAAAGGAACTCTGTAAGCGCCGTTTGAATTTTGTGTCGCGTGTCGGGATGCATCAGAGGTTCGTGTGTTTGCGATATTCTTGAATTTTTGCCTGAAGCTTGTCACGATCGATGACACCGGATTTCTTATCAACGATGTCTTCGAGATACCACGGATAAATGTAGTGTTCCGGATCGATGCTCCATGGGAGATACGAATAAAAAGAAGTCAGCGACACGGCAACGAGCGAGGTATAAGCCACGGCCATGGGATTTGCAGAACCGACATATTCATGAGCGGCGGCCAGAATAGTATCCGCCGTGAGCCGACCGTCGGCAGAAAATAATAATGCGTGATTGATGATGTCCAAGACTTTGCGAGGCGACGCCCCTTTTTGATGCAAAATCTGGCTCGCTTCAATGAGTTTCGGATCGCGCACATTAAGGTCCATCTGGCCGGTGATTCGCCGCTGGAAGACTGCAAAAAGCTCACACATTTCGTTCGGCAGCAACTCCAAAAATGGAATAAAAATGAACCGATCATGCCAGGCCGGATCAAGCCGTTCAGGAACATTCGAAGCGCCGAGCAATAGCACCCGTCCTCGCAAGTCATCCCGCGCAGAAAATTTGAACAACTGGCCAAGAAGATCTTGCGACACACCGCCATCATTCACGCCGGAATTGCGGCTGGGTGTGGTTTCCGTAATTTCATCAATGAATAAAATCGACGGCGCCAAATTCTCAACAAGCGAGAGCGCCAGATTCAAACGCCGCTCACTTTCGCCGACGTACATGTTTTTTACGTTGTTAAATTGCAGGATATTGAAGCCGCACAGCCCTGCTAATATTGGCGCAAACGAGCTTTTTGAGGTTCCCGGCGGCCCAATCATCATCACCGCGCGCGGCGAGGTGACATCGCCGGATTTGAGCTTTTGCGCCGCGAGTCGAAAGAAACGTTTCGCCGCGTGCAGCCCCACGACATCATCAAGAGTCAGAATCGTTGACATGACGGAAAGTGTGCCCTCGGAGGCGCGCAAAATAGCTTGCGCTTTGGCTTCAAGCACGCGACTGCGGCTCAACGGCATTTGCTCTGCATAAGCTTCACGGAGCATCGCTTCAATATCGCGCAGCCGTAAACCGCGCGTCAAGCGGGCAAATTCTTCTTCGCTGAAGCCATTTTCGAACGCCGCCTTCTCCGACTGCCCGTTTTTATGGCGCCGCTTCAGCACCATTTGTATAAAGGCCCCGGTTTGTGACTCATCCGGAAACGCAAATTCCACGCGGTGAAGGTCGTTGAGCAAACTGTTTTGAAACCCATCGCGTGTGATACAGACGAGAAGATTTTTTGTCTTGCGCAGCGCCGGCGCATTGGCAAGCAGGTGCAGGCTTTCCGCAACAAACGTATGTTCTTCTGCTGCCGCTGCCGAAGTCTGCACTGCCGGGGCCAGGTGTTCGGCATAGTCAATGAGCACGGCAAAAGGTTGCATGTTTTCTCCGGGAGACACTTGCAGCAAACGTGAAGCGGCGCGAAAAAAATTACGAATCTCTTCCGGATTGTTCTGGCCTTCGCGATTTAGCAGGTTTTTTAAGCCGACCGCGTTCAGTCGAGAATCGACGGCCTCCTTTTCCTTCGGATTCAAACTCGAGTAATTGTGAATCCGGCCGCCTTGCGATTTGGAATATCGAATAACGTTGTAACCGCGCTTGTGCAATTGCTCCGCAATAAGCTGTGGGCGGTATGCGATTTCGCTATCGACAATGGCAAAATCATGAATGTTGCCCGTTATGAGCAGGGCCGTATGGCTTGCCGCTATCGCTTTAAGCAACGGGTCATTGGCTTGAGAAAGGTCTTTTGTCATCGCTGCACCTTAAGAGTTTAGTTTGTCTTTTGCGATTGCTTCGACATAAGATGTTGTCGCCGGCGAAGCTCGTCATTTGATCGGCGCTCTTTGCCTTTGGCAGGAGGCTGGCGTCGCTTCGCCATGCTCTGCGAATGCTCTCGGGCAGACTCAGTGACACCCTCACGCCGGTAATGCGAACGATGATGAATATTGTCCAGGCGAATGTCTTTTTTCGCCAGCCCGTTCAAAATGCGCTCCATCACCGTATGGCAGGAACCAGCGCCGAAGCCGGTGAGATCGAGATTGATTTGGGCTCCGTCTTCGGAGGCGCATACATCGGCCACTAAGGCACGGCCATGCGCATCAATCAAAACGACGGTTTGTTTTCCATTGAGAAGTCGGTTGGTGCGTTGATGCGTAAATCCTTCGCTCGTGGCAACGTCAACAATCGATTGCGCGACGTGTTTGGCGTTGGCGAAGGCGAAATTTTGCGCCCCTTGCTGGAGAACTTCCTGAAAGACATTAGCGCTAAGCGGCGCCGTACTGAGTTTTTTCCAGTTGCTTTCCGTGAGAAAAGAACCGAGAGGCGAATTTCTCAGCGCCAAGACTCGCGCAATCGCATCACTTTGTTGTGTGAGAAGGGGATTTTGCTGTGCGCGTTCTTTAAAAAGAGCGAAACGCGCAGCAAGCTCTTTGCGCGCTTCACTGGCGGTCACATGCGTCGGCAAGGGAACCGCAAGTTCCCGCTCAAGACGTTCTGCTTCTCGCTGGGCTTGTTCTGACAGCCAGGTCAAGCTACGATACACAGCATATCCTGCTCCGACCACCAGACCGACGGCAGCGGCACAGGCGACGACGGCACCGGCCGCAATTCCATTAGTAATTGCTTCACTCATAGTTGTTCTCCTCGATAACGCCTTGGCGCATTAAACTAAAAACTACGATTGGCGCTGTTGATTTGCTCATCCAACAGCGATAACAAATCTTGTTCGCGATCTGAACCTTTACTTTCTTCGGGCGAAGCACTTGCCGAACTCGCAACCGGAGATACATCACCATTTGTCGGCGGTACACGCGGCGATACCGGCTGATCATTTGCGGATGGGAAAGCATTCCCGTTCGATGTAGGATCATAGCCAAACTCATCAATCAGCAGTTGCCGCAAGACTTGATTGGGAGGAATAAGCGCTCGCTGGCGGTGATCGGAAGCAGAGGCATTGTAATCTGCAAGTCTCCCGAGGTATTCTGAATACGTCGAAACCGCAATGCGTCGCAGGTCCAGCACGCGCCCCCGTTCCAGACTCAAGGTCCTGGTCAGTTTGCGATTTCGCCAAAACGCCCAGAGTCCAGCGATACAAAAAAAAGTTGGGATTCCTAATAAAATATCAACGGTATAAAGAATTACGGGCAAATATTCTTGCAGCATAGCACCATCTGGCAACTCTCCGGCTTGCGTCTGCAGCAAAACCCGCTCGCGCGACGCTAGATAAATGCCGAAAAGAAAAATGGCCGCAACCATAACACCCATAACTGGCGAGAAATACCAATACTTGCCTTTATGAGAGTTTCCAGCCCCGCCATAAAGAACACGCCGAGCACTTTCAACAATATCATCATGGTGTGAATTTGAAGGCACATCCGTGTTCAATAATGAGAAGTGATCTGAGCATTCTCCTAAACAAACTGATGAGTAAAAAGCCACTGCAATGCAGCAAAGCAGTGCCAGCGCCGGTGCCGAAGGGAAGAAAACACCATAAATCGGACTAGAAATCTCCCATTCCCAGAAAACAACTAAAAAGAAAGCCAAAGCCAAGACACCATAAATCAACATACGACGGCTGCGAAGTGCATCATAGAACTTTTGTTGTGCTGGGTGTTTAGCTTCCAGTTCAGCGGCGGCGTGAAGATTTTTGAATGACTCTTCTGCATCTTTTGCACGTACAGCAAGGTCATTTGCCTGATAGGCGAGTTCATCGGGCGGCGGTGTATGTTTTTGGGGAACCGTAAAACCATAATCCATGTCTTTTACCTCTCTTCGGTTATTGTGAAGAATGGTCAAGGCTTTTGATGGCGGCATCGATGCTCTCGAATAACGTCACATTTGCTCCAAACAGCTTTTCGGCTAAACGAGTTTCCATGCCAACGGCAAACACGAGCACGTCATCCGCAAGATGAATACCTTTGAATTTTCGCCAAGCGCCGGTGTCAAATCCATCAGAAACAAAAATGAAAATTTTTTCAGCATTGGCCGGATGGTTCGGCTCGTCGAAAAAAAGCGCGAATCGCGCGATTGAGCCATTGATGTCCGTACGGCGTGCGTTACGTGGACGATTAAACTTAGCACTCACCGCTGTGGTGAAATCAGCGAGCACTTTGATATTTTTCTGATTGCGCTGCGCCCGTTCATCCAACTGACCCAGCACTGGCACTACCTGCGCGCGCAAAAGAGGCTCGAACGATTTCTCATCCACCACGCCGAACGCTATGACTCCGCCGCGTTTTTTAAGCATCGCGAGAATCTGATCAAGTTGTGCGGTAGTCATCGCTGGCATTTCCACATTCGCAACCGATTGGCTGACATCATACGCCACGCCCAAACATAATGGTGCACTAGATTGGGAAGATGGATTTGTATTCGAGCACCCAGTCAAGATGATGAAGAATAATATGATGAGGCCGCTGATGGCCAATTCGGTAAAGTTGAATTTCGCAACGTTTTCCGATTTCATTGCTGACTCCTTTCATTTAACAAACAAAGCGTGCAAGGCTTAACGCCAGATTATGGCTCGGCGTCTCCACCACAAAGACGCCGAGCCGGATTAAAGGTAGTAACTTACTTGCGCCCACGAATGCGACGCGTGAAGTTTTTATTCTTGAAGCACGTTAATACAACAGCGTGTTTGGGATCACATACGATGGTGATCCCTTCGAAGTGTTCGCGATCATCAGGAGCAAGCCATGAAATCCGTTGTAGCTCCTTACGACCAAGGAAAAAATACAATGAGTTTTGAGCGTAAATCTTACGCCCATACTGCAATGCAATATCGAATGCCTCTTGCGGGATTCGACGAGCGTTCATACGCAGTAATACGTGTTGTGTTAGGTTATCGACCATCATGAGTTACCTCCTTGATCCATACAGGTTTTATGTGCCTGGTGTAAATCACTTAATAATCCCAAAAGACGCCGAGATAGCTACCAGAAGGGCAGAAAACCCGAACTATACATCACAACCGCAAGAACTAGACCATAAATAACAGGATTTTCAAAATGAGCATTTCGCAACTTTGTTGAATCAAATCCAATAGAAGAGGTAAGCTCAGACTGCGATTTGCGGCAAACTGATATCAGAAGATTCAAAAAATACCGGATAAGTCGCCAAGTCAAGAAAAGCAGCAGAGGAAAAGCGATCTTAACAAAGCCGGCAAAGTTCTGATGCTGTTGTAAGGCAATCAAGAGATCATGGATGATAGTTCCATTTGTCAGATTGATGACTTCGTCCATAAAGTGAGAGCTAAGTAAATAGCAAAGGCTCAACTCGAAAACTTCATCCCAAAATTGTTTGGTTTTTTCTCGAAGTAGGCCTTTTAAGTCGGAGAACTCATTCTTGATTTTTGATTTTTTCTTCTTCATCTTGATCACCTCCCGCGATTATATTGATCAATACTTTTCAATTCTCATTTTCTTATTTCAAACCTTTGTAGCGAGCTGAATCCACAAGCATCTTTTTTTCTTTCCAATGAGTAGCCCAAGAAATAAAAAGGCCGAAGTCGTAAAGTTTCATTTGATGAATCTGAAACCATTCAACGCATAGCGCGACGAGTACTGAAGAGAGCTCTTGAAATGCCAAGAGTTGCAACTTTTGCAGGAGCAGCATATCCTTCGGTGACAAGCCAAAAACACACAGTAAGAAGCATACGACACGACGAAATCTTCCAAAGCCTGTGTGTTTAAATCAAATGAAACACTGTCCAATATTTCAAGTTCAGGAGTTAACCATGCGTCTTGTCGCTGCATTAGCACTCGCCACATCTTTGGCAGCAATCACAGCTCTTTTTCAAACTACGAAACCGATAGCGAATGACTACCTTCTCCAGAGCGTTGAAAAGATGAACGATTCTTCGAGTCATAAGTCCAAGAAGGAGCGTGACAACAATACTTCAGACGATGTGAATTTGAACCGGTGGGGTTGGCTGTGGCAAGCAATCAACAAGGTCTTCATTTTCGTACTTGCAGGTTGGGCTGTTGGTAGGCTAACCATGCAGTTTCGTCGTCATATTTTAATTTTTCTCGGATTAGTGATTGTATTTGATTTCGTACTTGTGCTAACCGGACTTGTTAAGTTCGCGCTGCGTTGGGAAAACATCGAGAGCGTTTTTCAGGTAATCAAGAATGTGGTCATTGGTGTTGGTTTTGTCGAATTTCTGTCTATCCTCTTCGGTTTATGGGCTGGCGTTAGAGGAATTTATTTAGCAGAACAACACCAGCAAGCTCCCTGTACAGGATAAATTTGTTGTGACTGTTTCGATACTAAAATAAGGTGAAGAGTTTATAGCGCCATAACTGGCCATGCCGCGTATTCAAAAAAAGAAAAGGTAGTATGGCAATCTCTCTTCATAACAGTATGTAGCGTGGGGACAAATACGAAGATTTTAAATTGAATTAATCAGCAACACACTTACACACGTTGCAGGGTTTCTTCATTCACTGAGTTCGTTTTTATATTTCATCCAAAGTGAGTTCTTAATAGCTGCTTCATTTCCCTGACAACCGTTTTCAACGGTGATAAGCCTTGTACTTGATCAGCCAAACGTCGTTGCCAAGCGGTTTGGTATTTTGCAATTTTTTGCTCAGAGAGAAAGTCATCCCAGTTTTTAGCATGTATTCCCTTGAAGCGACACTTGGCATCAAAGATGGTTTTCACCGAAGCCAAATTCATCTCCTGTGAATGCTCTCGCAGCAATCTCCATACATCGTAAAGATCGCGTGGTTCCGTCCGTTGTAGGATAGTTCGCATTTTCTCAGCAAAAATTTCTTCGAGTGAATAGCACAAGACTTTGCGCGGCGGAGTGGCTTCATCCGAGTATATTCGGGTCAACGGGCGCTTAACTGGTTTGGCAATGATGATCTCGTCAGCGGTGAAGTCAACTTTAAGTTCGCGCGGCCGGCGAGTTCTCCGTAAAGGTCCAATATAGGCAACATAGATGGTTACATTTCGTAAGTGCTTCTCATCGTAACGTGGTTCTTCTGTCGCAATGCTGACTTCAAGCCCGGCTGACTGCAAACAAGCTGTACATACTTCGCGAACAGCAGCCGCGATGGCTTCCGCCGTCCAGGGTGTTGCCAATGTAAAATCCAAATCTTCGGAATAGCGCCATTCCGGGTAATAAAGTTTCTTAAGCGCTGTGCCTCCTTTGAGCATAGCCGTTGCTCCTAGCGATACATGACGAGACACCTCCGTCAGAATCCATGTCAAAACATAGTCACGTTCAACAGATTGCTCCAAGACCTGGTATTTATAAGCAAGTTTTTGGATCTCTCGTAAACTAATCATGTTTTTCTCCAATTGAGTAACTCATCTTCGGAAACGTTGACAAGTACTCGCCAATTTGTATCGTGCCGACCTTCTCGTTGAGAAAGTGGATCAAGCACTGCATACCCTGCGCTCAAACTTTTTTCTAGCTTGGCTAAGTGCTGCTCAGTCCCGAGTCCCATTCGTTGCAAAAGATAGCCCAATCTCTTTGTAATGGCTCGATTGCCCATCCGCATAGCATTATCTACAAGCTTATTCAGATCCAACTCTTCGCGGCCACGCCACAGACCTTTCACCACCTGAATGATGCCTCCCGATAGCTCGGGATGATCCAGGGCGTCAATGATAGCTTTTTCTTTTTCGGCCATTTTCACACGTTTCTCGCCTATCCATACCTGCTCGTGTCCAAAGAATTTTTTGGGCTGCAATTGTATGAAACGATAGGTCAGGCCGTGGATTGTCACGGGCCGCTTTTGCTTGGTCGTGGCGATATAGATGGTGCGCGAAGGTTGGTCTGTGTAGCCGTAGTAGCTCAGGGCAGTCCAATACGAGACGTAATACTGTGAAACCAAGTGCGAGGCAATGATCAATTCATTTTCGGTGTGATGACCCTCCATCCCAGCCGAGAGCGGAATGATCAGATACTTGCCTTTTTCAAGGCGTTGAAGCCATCGGCGCTGCACGAGATGATGCAGTCGCTTACGAACGTCAAAAGAAGGCTGACCAAGAATCTGTGCAGCCATTTGCGTCGTGAAGATATCATGCCCCTTCTCACTCAACATTGTGAGCAACCATGAATCAGTGGCGCTTAGTGCTCTATTGAAAGTTATATTCTTCATGATTATTGTTCCTATTATATGGAACAATATTACATATCTTTATAATAAAGTCAAGTAGTTTCAGGGAAGTTAAATGGCCTCCGATATTTTGAACGCAACATAGCCCAAAGCGCTTCATCCACACTTTTTTGCCATACTTGGCAAATCTAACCTGCTTTGATCCTTTGACCAATCCCGTAAGCTTAAGTTAATGGTGTCCTTTTGAAGGCGGCCATTAATTTAATCAGACGATTCACCAATCCTCTCGGGGATAGTTGAATCGTTTTTCGGGAGGGTTGGTGATGTCCCATGCTTATCCAATTCACAACCGTCTTCGGTTATATCGCAAGTCGTTTGGTTTGACCCAGAGGCAAGTCGCTCTGGCTATCAACCTTTCTACTCCGACGCAAGTTTCTCGTTGGGAGAGGGGCGAACGGCTTCCAAACCTCGTTCAAGCCTTGCGACTTTCTGCGCTCTACAAGCGTTTGGTCAACGATCTCTTTTTTGATCTGTTTCAAGAGCAACGAGAATTTGTCATTGGAAGAAAGAGCGCATTGGAATGAAGACCGACGAGCGAACTTTTATGCAGATCAGCAAAAAATGATCTGTCGTATGTTTGTCACCTTTTATGGAAAATGGCATCTTGTTGAGAAAAATTCTGTCGCGTCATTGGCATGACATGTTGCCTTTGGAAGTCAAAATATTTGTCACGCTCTATTGGTTAGCTGATCCTGATACAGGAGAACTTTCAATTTCACTCCAACGATTGTCCGACAAGCTTCACGTGCCAATAAATGAACTCATAGTGCAGTTAGGGAAGTTGCTCCTTCATGGACTCATTTCATTCAAGAGCGACGAGAATCCCAAGTTTGACAGTCATTTCAAAATATTGTTTGAAAACAAAACACAAGATATGCACACTCAAGATGACTTTTTTGCCAATGTTGGTGAAGGATCAAACGAAACAAAGGCATACGTTAACGATAACGTTATTAATAAAAATAATATATCGTTAAACGTTAACGATACCGTTAACGTAACGGGCGCGGAGAAAAAATCAAAAACTTATCCCCAAATTGAAGGGGAAAATTTGACAGCGACTCACATTGCTCACGCACTGGGAGATGAACAAAACCTCCACTTATATGAAGCGTATCTGAATCGTTATTCTACTGATGTGATTCTCAAAGCCTACCACCAAGTTCTCAAAACACCACGACATCGCATCAGGAAGAGTCTTGGAGCATACTTCACCTTTCTAGTGAAAAAGTATGGAGGCAAAAATCAATAAATCGCCTTTTCATGCGTATGATCGTAACAACTAAAAAACGTATTCCCTTCGGCCCACTGTTTCAAGGGCTCATCGCTGATCCTCAAGCCAAGCACTACAATCGCATGAAGGGTTCGGTTTGGCTCTATCTCTACTTGATAGCGTTCTCAAACCTCAGATCTGGCAAGCTCATCGCTCGGCTGTCAAACATCGCCGCAGATATGGGTCTTCCCGAAGAGACACTTCGCAGTTGGTTGGGGCATCTTAGGAAATGGCATTATGTGGATGTAGAGAAGCAAGGAGATGCACTGCTTTTTAAGATCATGAAATGGCAAAACATCTCATCGGAGCTTGAGACAAAGGCACTGGTTGAAACATCAAAAACTCAGCCAGCCAAAAAGAGTAAGATATCTCAACCTGTCGCACAGGAACTCCCACTCCCTAATAATTCAGCCCAGCTCGCAAATTATATTGCCAATCTTTTGAACGAACCGACCTATCAAACAGCATTCGAAACCCTTTGTCGCCTCTATCCGCAAAATATTATTCAAAAAGCTTTACTGGAGACAAGAGAAATTCCCAGCGAGAAAATAAAAAAATCGCGGGGAGCGCTCTTTATCTACCTTGTCAAGAAGTATGCACAACAAGAAAAATCGCCTATTGGCAATTGATCCTGGGGCTCGCGAAATGGGCATCGCAGTTCTCGATGAAACTCAGCTTATCTACTACGGCGTGAAAAGTCTCAAAAAGTTTCGTCCTGCAAAGGCTCTTAAACGAGCTGTTTCGGATATCTTAACGAGATTGATTATCGAGTACGGCATTAGGACGCTGATCATTGAAGACGGTCACTTCAGCCAGATTGCGAGTCCCTTATACAACGCCACTCTTAATACGATTCACGACACCGCCAAACAAAAGAAACTCAAGCTCGTCACTTACGCTCCCAAAACAAGTCGTAAGCTTGTTTGTGGCGATGGGAAGGCAACGAAACGAAAGGCAGCCCAAATACTTGCCACTCGCTATCCAGAACTGGCAATCTACCTTGAGCAAAACTATCGGTGGAAAGAAAAATATTGGATGAACGCGTTTGATGCTATAGCCATCGGACTGACTCACGTGATGGCATCGCAAGAAAATCGTTCTCAATAGCCCTCCCAACTCCTCGCGGTACATTTTAGTACCGATCAGGCGGCTAACCTTGCGCGGACGCCGGGCGTCTATCTATCTGGGCAAGGCCAGGTAGAGCAGAGCCTTAGAGGAGCCGGGTGGGGTGTGGATGTTATCCCAGCAAATGAATCTGGAATTATTCAACAACCAATAGCCCAATGACTTAGCACTTGAGATAAGATTCAGTTATTAGATTTTTAAGCACGTGATTTGGCCTCTGAACAAGATCAAGGTGTCAAGAATATGAGAACGAGTTTTCCTGATTACTAAATTGCAAGCTGTTGATTTAAGGCATGACTATTGCATATTTAAAATGTGGATACATTGCTTCAACGTTTCTGTGAGAATAACTTTGGTTAACTTAATCGGGTAAACATATAGGTGACTTAGGACTAGACAAACTCGATAGAACAACCGTGGGAATAGTAGGAGGTGTTGTGATCAATGAAACGAGAGTTTTTCCCAAAGCAAGGACAATCGATCAAAGTCGTCTGCCAAAATGGACATACCTTGGCTGTGTTGCCTGATGATGCGGGAGATGACGATGGCGAAGTTGTGGAAATAAAATGCCATCGTTGCAGACACTATGTTTACGTCATGATTGATTGGTTCAAAAGGCGAGTCAAAGTCAGAAATGGTTCCCTTCAGCCTTGAATCTTTTTCAAAACTTATAACAAGCTTTACTCTTAAGGCCAGAGGCCGAGAGCCCAGAGCCCTGACTGCAAAATCATGCAGGATCAGGGCTTTTTTATTTCGCGGTGAGTTACAACGTCTTTTGATAGCTGGTTATTACAAAAGCCGTTATGATTTCATAACGAAGTCTGTTCGTCACTTTACGAACTTACTTGAATTGATAGCTTAATCATTTTTGTCATGGAGAAACAATGAATCGTATCATAGCCTACGCGGTCATTTTCTTAACGATCATGCTGCTCGTTGGCGCAGATGCTTCAGGGCTGACGCAGTTGTTGATTTTGGTTCTCATACTCTTTGCTGCCGGTCATTTGCTTTTCCGGCGGCGCCTGCCAAGCGAATTTTGGGGTAATGTTGCGCTATTGATTTTCGGGCCCACACTTTTGATTTGTCTGGTCATTGCCATACTGAACAGGATGAGCGGTGTACGTATAAACGGCAACTGGCTTCCAGTTGTACTCTTCATCGCGTTGATCGCTTATGGTTTGTACAGTTGGCATTGTTGGCAGAATCGGCGCGGTAGACGAGTCGATCAAAGTCAACTTCGGAGTGGTGAGCGCGAGTTCATCGTGCCATTTGATCGTCGCCCCACACGACGAGAAGAACCGATGAGAGATGAAGAACAATGAGCTCGTTTGGCATTAAAATCGCACAGCAGCTTTTCAATGGTCGTATTCATGACGCAACAAGGACATTGTTGACCGAGCTTGCTGATATCGATGGCGTGGCGCAGCGTCAGGTTGAAGGCATGTTGCGGCGAATTGCCGGTCAGAGCGAAGCATGTTTTCCTCTTGGGGAGACTGAATGGGGATTTCCCATATCAATTCCACTACCCAATCTATTGGCGCATTCCCTGGTTGTTGGCACGACGGGCGCAGGTAAGAGCTATGGTGCCCTGCTTCTGTTGGCACATTCGCTTGAACGATTCACTTCCGGAAATTACTTGCCCATCGGTATTTTGGATGCAAAGGGTGAGTTGGCAGCAAAGGCCATAGAATACATGCAAGCCCATGCCTATCGACTGCCCAAAGAAAATCGAGAGCGCTTAGGAAAGAAAGTGTTCGTAATTGATTTCTCTAGAAGCGATTTGGTAACGCCACATAACATTCTCGCATGTAAAGCCATGCCAGCGGAGTTGCTGGTCAACAACCGTATCGAAACCATCAGCCAAATTTATCACGGGTCATCGGCATTGACGGCACGAATGAAATCAATTTTGAAGTATTTCATGCTCCTCTTGATTGAGCATGGTCTTCCGATAACCATGTTTGAGAAGCTTTGCCTTGATACTGATTTAGTGAAAAGTTTGGCAGCCAAGTCAAAGGATGAGCGCTTGCGGCAATATTTTGCCAATCGTTTTCCCAAAGAACCCAAAGGAACGATTTTAGGATTACGCCAGCGCATTGATAGCCTGTTTGTATCAGACGGAGTAAGATTGAGTTTATCGGCGCAATCCACACCGGATTTTCAACGACTTCAGGATGAAGGCTATTTCGTCGTCATCAATGTGGCCGGACCTCATATCAGTCGCGGGACGAGCGAGTTTCTTTTGCGGGTTGTGTTGAGTGATATACGGCAAAGTGTTTTTCGACGACAAAGCCTCGAAAAAAAGTATCTCTGGTGTCTTGATGAAGCGCAAATCCTTTACAAAGATAGCGCTTCACGCGAAAACATGAACGACTTGCTAACTATGGCAAGATCATTCGGCTCGTATTTCATGCTGCTTACACAATCCGTTACTTCAGCAGTTCAGGATGTTGATATCCTCAATTCAATACTGGCCAACATCCGCTGGATGCTCATGTTCAGGTCAACACTGAGGGATGCCAAGATTATTTCGCCTGCGATTCCAGTTACCGGTACCGCACTCAGCACCAAGCGTCATCTTTACGATCAACAAAAGTTTTTGACCAAAGATCAGGAACTCAACATGCGGTTGGAAGAAATCACGCACTTTCCCGAACGAACTGGCTATTTGTGGTTGCGAAGTGATTTGCCAAAGGCGATCAAAATGAAAACACGACAACTCGCGCCGCCGGAAGAAATCGCTGGCTGCGGCCGTAAGGAATTTGCCGCGTTTGTCCGAGAACATCCCATTGGAAATCTTGTTCCACGCCGGCAGATCGAAAAAGAATTGAAGGAAATGGAATTGCGTCTTGTTCATGAACATTCTCCTACAGCAAGTGACATAGACTCAGGCGCAAATAACACACATGATACTCAAGACTTCATCAGATTTCTCGAAAATAACTACGCTAAGAAAACAGGCAATACAGATAGGTCATGAAATATACATATATCGTTATTTGGGTTTTACGGATTGCGACGGTTTTACTCGCATCGCCGATTTTCCTCGTCATTGGGATGGTGCGATTGAATCGATACATACGGCGATTGATCCATTCTGTTCAGCCGTCGCTGTTATGTCACAACTGTGGCCGGCAGATTCCGTTGGTTGGCATGTGGCGATGTCGATGTGGTTATCAATACACTGGACATCTCATGAGACCGTGTTCAATTTGTGGGAGAGTGCCGCAACTGGCACGTTGCCCCAATTGTGGTGTCACACGGGTGATATAACGAGCGGGTTCAATGCGACTCACGGATCGAGATATTGATATTTTGCGCAAGATCAATGAATGCAGTTGGCTTTCGACCAAGCAAATTAAACGGTGTTTCTTTGAGACAACGACGAAGCGAGCCGTCAACAAGCGGTTACGGTTGCTGGTTGATGCCGGGTATCTTTTCTGCGACCGGAACTCATCAACCGAAGAGTATTTTTTCAGGCTGGGTGTCAAAGCAAGGCAAATATTGGAAGAACACGGGTTAGAGTCTGATGGCATTTACATCCCACGGACACTGCCTGTCCAACTAAAGCACTTTTCGACAATCAATGATCTTCGCTGGTATGCTGAGCAGGCGATTCAGAAAAAAAATGGAATCTTGGATTTTTTCTTTGTTGATCGGGAATTGAAAGGAATGCTCGGTAATTCACTTGTCATCCCCGATGCCTTGTTGAGCTTTACGCTTGGTCAAGGCAGTATGATGAAACGGAACGTAGTGGCGCTGGAATATGACGCCGCAACGGAGAATCCGCAATACTTTGGTCGTGACAAAGTAAGGAAATACGTTTTGGAATTTGTCAATCGAAACGGTGTATTTGCAACTGAGAATCTTCGCGTACTTGTTTTTGCGGATTCGCGCAAAAGGATTGTGCAGCTCATCAAGCATTCAATGAAGTTTTTGGATAAACAAGTCAAATTCTTGTTCGGATCATTGGAAGACCTTGAGCAGTATGGTGATCTTTTCGCCACGATTTTTATTGATCCGACAAAGAGTGAAGTAAGAAGTGGAATGCATTTGATTTCGTTGCTTGATTAAAAGGTGTTCTGTCAAAGTGTTCTGTCGAGAGAACAGGTTCTATGCGTCTTATTGTGTGATATTTTTTACGTTAGTAGTTATTGAGATACGGCTTATTATAGAGCGGATACAAAGGTAGTAGCAATGAATAAGGAATTAATAATGGATCGAATTCGGAAATATATCATTCTTTGTGCCGTGGTTGGATTAACGCTTATCAGTGTCAGCGCCGGATTCCGGTTTTATCACACTTTGTTCGGTTTAGTGATAGCAATACTCTGCTGTGTGGTTTTTGAAACACTTCGACTGGCGTGTCTGTGGTCGCTTATGGTTAGAGGATGGCTGGCGAAGGTTGTAGCAATGCCAATGTACGTCCTGATTACGTTGACATGTGCCTTTGTTGCGATAACGAGTTTTCATGCGGAGATCATTGAAAGTTACGCACTGGCAACGAAGTTAGCGGAACATGAGATCAACAAAAGAATCAATGTGATCAAACGTGGATACGCCCAGAAGGTTCAAAATGATCTCAGCAAGGTATATGAAGAAATTGATCGGTGTAAACGCAAACTGGCCTTGAATCAAACGTCGATCTACTGGAAAAATCGCTTGGAGCAACTAACAACCGAGCGTCAAGCAATAGTAAAAGAACGTGATATTTTTCTCGATAGCATGCCCACTGAAAAAAGAAAAGAATGGATCGAACATCAAGCGGCGATTTTAGGAATTAATTTCGAGCCACTACCGCCATCCTTACAAGGTTCGGCAGCAATGACTATAGCAATCCAAGAGTTGTGGAGTCTATCTGAGCTTGCGGCTAAGAAAATCGCAAGTATCATCATCGTGATCACTACAGAGTGTGGCATTGTATTGCTTTCGCTTTTGGTCAAGGGAGGAATCCCTGATAGCATTTCAAATGGTCAGCGGATATTGGATATTCTCCGGAAAAAATTTGATGATGCCGACATTCAAAAATTTATCGAAAAGAGCGAAGTATCATTCAAAAAATATGGCAGGTTGCCTTTGTCGCAACAATTGGGCAAAAAGCAGCGGGAGATCAGAAAGATAATTGTTGAAAGTAAAATTAGCGGTGATGATTTGCAGCGATTGTTTGCTGAAAAGCGAAACGGGATGACCTAAGGGCTAAGGAAAATTGATGGTTTGTTTGAATTTAAAAAGAATTATTGTGTAATTTTTTGACATGGTTACGAACAATGCCGATAGTCGTAAACAAAAGGCTGCTTGACGTCAAAGCCGCAGCAGAGTATCTGTCCATATCTCGCTCGAAACTGTACCAGTGGACACTGGCACGTCGGATTCGGAGCGTTAAAATTGATGGGCGACGACTTTTCGATGTGCATGACCTTGACGCATTCGTGGATAGATTGAAGACTGGAAGTGATTATAAATCTGGTTATCAAACGGATTTTCTTGATTTTTTGTCAGCTAATGCGTAAATTTAAACGTTTCACTTTTCTTTGTGTTTTTGGCAGAGTGCTCAAGAAGCGTTGCTTTGAAATTGAGACACCCTCTCCGGTTGTGAATTTGTTCACATCATGTTGAATGTGTAATCACAAAGGAGGTTTTATGGGTGTGTATTCAAAGAAACGCAACAACGGCACGGTTGCCTGGTTCTATGATTTCATGCATCAGGGTGTACGCTATCGCGGGTTAGGAGGCACGACGAAGACTCAGGCGCTGCGTGCGCTTGAGAAAGCGCGTGCTCAAGTACTCAATGGCGAATATGAGCTCGAACGCCCGAATAACCCTGTGATAGAAACATTTGCTGAGAAGTTCCTTCAGCGACGCCAGGATCATCGGAGCTATCATCGCGATGTAGTTCTTGTTGGGCATCTTCTGCGTCGATTCAAAGGCAAACATTTGTCATCGATTCGCACTGAAGACGTTGAAGATTACAAGAGCTGGCGCAAAGCCGAAGGCGCTGCGAATGCCACGGTGAATCGCGACATAGCTTGCTTGAAACGCATGTATAATCTCGCGATCCAATGGGGTGATGCGAAACGGAATCCGGCACAAGGCGTTAAGTTCCTTGAGGAGCCTAAATGTCCGGATCAATTTCTTGATGCTGCACAGGCACAGCGATTGATCAGCGCGTGTGCGAAGTACTTCAGGCCAATTGTTCTCACTGCACTCAATACGGGAATGCGAGTTCAGGAGATTCTGAGCCTGAAATGGAGCCAGGTGCATTTTGAAAGGAAGTACGTTGAAATTGTCAAAACGAAAAATAAGGAGAAGCGATATGTCCCCTTGAACGACACCATGATGGCTGTTCTTTCATCGCTAGAGCGCCGCGGTGAATACGTTTTCATTGGAAGGCGTAACAAGCCTCTGCAGTCAATTCGTAAACCTTGGATGCACGCAAAACGACGCGCTGGCATTGATACGAAGTTTCGATTTCATGATCTCAGACACACCTTCATCTCGCACATGGTCATGAAAGGGATTGATCTGTTAACGATAGCTCGAATCGCAGGACACAAGGACATCAAAATGATTGTCGAACGTTATGGACATCTGGCCTCGGATCATAAATATCGTGCCATGCAAGCCATTGATGGCATGTTCAAACCCGTCGAGTCTGTCGTCGAAGATTTGCCACCTATTTGCCACCTGGAAAACAGTGGCGAAATGGGTGATGCGGTAAATTAAGTATAATCAACTGCCCCTATAGCTCAGTAATGGATAGAGCAGAGGTTTCCTAAACCTTGTGCCGCAGGTTCGAGTCCTGCTAGGGGCACGATGAACTGACGAGCAAGTTGTTGAAATAGTATAAAAAATGCAGGAAAAACGGAAACAGCAAAATCCCGCCCGAGAACGGTAATTGCGCTTGCTAAGCCTCTGTGATTTCTTTGAGCAGGCTCCGAACTTCTGAAAATCCCCGGGTCGTAACCTTCAAAGAGATATAAGCAAAGCTGGCAATGCCGATGATCAAAACGACAATCCAAATTAGTTGCCAAATGTCCATCGTAGCCCTTTCTTTTTTTATATATTAATGGCAGATTTTTGATCTTTGGAATGACCATGCGGCAGGAGCGATCCCAATCCCATTCCCAAAAACCCCAACGCAAAGCTCAACACGCCGCGCATGTTCGGGGATAATAGGCGGCTGACCAATCCGGCAGTTTCACCGGCTGGTGATGAGATCGCCATATCCTCCACCACATAAGCCAAAGGAAGAATGGCGCCAAAAATAAAAGCCAGGTAGGCGCCGAACGTATTTGCCCGTTTCCAGTACAATCCCGCCACCAGCACCGCGAGGCCTCCGGCATAATAAATGGTCGTCACATCCAGAAGATAACGAAAAGCGGTTCCTTTTAGCTCATGCCAAATGCCGAAGGTCAGCATCAGGGCGCCGATGATAATCACGAACAAGCGCGCCAGGGAAACTCGGCCTTTGTCCGAAATGCCGTTTTTTCGCCAGGGGCTGATAATATCTTGCACAATGACACTGCTCCAAGCCAGCATGTAGCTGGAGTCGGTTGACATCGAGGCGGCAAACATGCCGGCCATGAAGAATCCGAGCATGCCGATGGGAAAAATTTCGGAGAGAAATCTCGGCATGCCGGCGGCGGCATCGAATTGCGCGCCCAAATAAATCGCCGCGCCGATGCCCCACACGATGGGCAGAAAAGCCCGGCCGAGAAACATCAGGCTCGTCGCCTTGAAGATGGCTTTGTTCAGCTCCGGATTTTGCGCCGCCAGCACGCGCTGCGCCACCGGCTGCCAGAGGGTGCAGCCGGCGATCGCGAACACCGACCAATAGACGATAAATGACCAACCGTATTCCGGGTGAGAAATCGGATTGAATGCCGCGCTGCCGTAAAGACTCGCGGCTTGCTCGAATATGCCGAGGAAGCCGTGCTGATTGAAAACAAAAAATGTCGCGAGCAACATGCCGACAGTCAACAGGATGAACTGCAGGAAGTCGGTTATCACCACGGAGACCATTCCGCCCAGAACTGTGTAAACGACAACCACCACCACCAATGTCGTCATGGTGAGGTGGATATACGTTTCAGGAATATTGGTGAATTGCACCATGAACACCGCGCCCAGTTTTAAAAAAACGCCGAGGCTCAACACCCCGGCGATAACCAGCAGTGTTGCGCCCAAAACCCGAACCCCTTTGCTGTAACGCAATTCGAAATACTCGGTGATGGTCATGATTTCGAGCCGGCGCACGCGCTCCACCACGAAACCGGTGCTGCCGATGAGAAGATAAGCTGCGGACCAGATGATTCCGATGATAAAAGCGGCAAATCCGTAGCGAAATCCCTGCTCGGCAAAATACATCACGGTCACCAGCCCCAGCTCTGTGGCAACGAGCGAGGCGACGCCAAGATGAAAACGAATTTGCCTGCCGGCAACCAGAAAATCCGCGACATTTTTAATGCGTTTTCTCGCCGCCACCCCCACGAGGAATGCAACAATGATATAAATGGAAGCGAGCATCCAATCCCAGGTGGAGAATTTCATATTAGGTTCTCAAGATTATTGATTAATCGTCATCCAGACGTTGGCGAAAGGTTCGCCTTCGCGGTAAATCACCGGGAAATACGGGCCGGCGTAGAAGTCGCCATTTCGGGGCTGGCGCAAGGTGTTGCTGGTGTGGTCTTCCGATGAGGAGCCGGCGCGATAGCGCGCGCCGTCGGGAATCATGTGAATGGCGATGGAAATGCGCGGGCGGTTGCTGGCATTAGCGCGGCTGCCGTGAATGGTGAGATTGTGATGAAAACTTACACAACCCGCCGGCAGCACGGCAGGCACAGTGCGAAAGGCTTGGCCGGCTTTCTCTTCAATGCGTTTGATCTGCGCTTCAATGTCCTGTTGATAGAAATGATCTTCGCCCAACAATCCCCATTTGTGGCTGCCGGGCACGAATTCCATGCAGCCGTTTTCTTCGTCCACGTCTTCGAGCGCAACCCAGGCTGTCAATGCGGCATTGCTGTCGAGACATTGCCAATAGCCTTGATCCTGATGCCAACCGATGTTGCCGGCCACGCCACTTTGCGGAGGTTTGAATAAAAGTTGATCATGCCAAAGCCGTACGCCTTCGACGCCTGCGAGCCGGGCGGCAATCTTGCCAATTCTCACATCAAGCACCAGCCGGGCCATGGTCGCGTCGGTCCAATACGCATTGTTGACCTGCACGAGCTTTGAAGTGTCGCCGGGCTGTGGATCGCGGCTCAAAGGCGGCCGTTTGGTTTCATATTCGCCGGCGACGACTCTGCGATGATGCTCACGAAATTCTCCCAGTTCCTCATCGGAAAAAAGCTTGGGACTAAGCCAGTAACCATTTTCTTTGTAAAAGTTAATATCCCCCGCAGCGGGAAGATCGAATACGTTCATGATTTTTCTCCAACATTGTGTTAAAGCAAAATGATTCAATGGCAGAATCGCTATTGATTATTCTCTCCGCTGCCCTTGCCCAACTTGCGAAGCCCTTGCGAACAGCGGAACAGCGCCCGCGGCAAGTGGAAACAGCCTTTCCACTTGCCGCCTTTGAGGGGCAATAGCACTTCACCGCGGCGGTTGAGGTAGCCGAACCATTCGCCGTACTGCGGATCCGGAAAATGGTTCCACGTGTAGTCGTGCAATTTTTCAAACCATTGCCAGCACGCCTCTCGCCCCGTGAGCGCATATCCCATCAGCATGGCGATCAGCGCTTCTAAGTGTACCCACCACAATTTTTGGTCCCACTCCAACTGTTGCGGCGGTTTGCCTTTCGCATCTAAAAAGTAGAAGATGCCGTCGTGTTTTTCATCCCAGCCAAATTGCAAAATCGACAGCGCGGTGTCAACGGCCCGCTCAATAGTTTTGCCATCGCCAAGCTTTTGAGCGATCTCCATGACAAACCACATGCTTTCAAGGCCGTGGCCGGGGTTGATCAGCCGGCCGTCGAAACAATCAGGATGGCTGCCATCCACCGCCACATGTTCATAAATAATTCCCCGTTCTTTGTCGAGAAATGTATTCATGATGTCGTTCACCAGACTCACTGCATCGGCTTGCTCGCCCGTGTCTTTGAGAAGCCAGCTCATTTCCATCGTCAGATTGGCGAGTATCATGGGCAGCGCGAAAGATCGCAGCGGCCGGGTGCCGGGCACAATCTTGGAATATTTGCCTTTGGGGTTGTCTTGGCGCGCGAGGATGTTTTTGTAAGTTTGCAGCGCAATATCCCGGCATGCCTCGTCTCCGCTTGCCCGGGCAAACTCGCTGAACGCCATGGCCGCAAAGCAATCGGAAAATATGTTGTAGGCCTGAACGAGGGCGCGACCCTGCTGATCCAATGCAAAATACCAGTTGCCATCGGCATCGCGCCCATGTTTTATTAAAAAGTCAACGCCGTGCCTGGCGATATCCAGCCATTGCTGGCGCTGCTCCAAGCGGTTAAACAACATGGAAAAAGTCCAGATCTGCCTCGCCTGCAGCCAAATAAATTTATCCGTATCGTAAACCGTGCCGTCGCGGTCGAGACAGGAGAAGTAACCGCCCTCGGCGCGATCGATAGAATATTTTTGCCAAAACGGCATGACGTCATTGCGCAAGGCGTCATAATATTGTTTTTCATACTGCCAGTATGCTTTCGACATGTGCAGTCCTTTCAAGAGGTTCAAGCTCGGATTCTTTGCAGTGCCGTCTCTTTGTAGCTGCAATCAGTCAAATCTCCATAAATTTCCGGACGCCGCGAGGCGGTGACTGCCAGCGTGCGATCGTGTTTCTCATTAAAATAAAATGGCGTCACGCGCTTTTGCTCCAGATCCACGTCCAAAGTCAAAACGCCGATGCCGCGGCCAATGTCCGCGAGAATCAAGCCGTCACGGCCGATAACGCTGCTGCGGCCGATCATCATGCCCGGCATCCACTGGCCTTCGGGATAGCCATAACACGCTGAGACTAGGTACAAACCCGTATCCACCGCCCGCGCGCGATAGCGAATCTCCCAATCGACTTCGCCCCAACTGCTCTGTACGTGCGGGAACAGCAAAATCTCCGCGCCTTTCAGCATGAGAATTTGCGCGACCTCGGGATATTCGATATCCATGCAAGTCATGATTCCCACCTTGCCGAAATCCAATTCATAAACCGGCAACTCGTTACCGGCTTTCATGCCAATGCCTTGCTCCGGCAGGGTCGGATGTGATTTCTGATAGCAGCCGATAATTTTTCCCTCGCGATTCAGCAAAACCACCCAACTCGAAAGCTCGCCGCGATAGATTCCATACAACGGCAGCGCCACGTTCATTTTATACTTTCTGGCGTAACGCGCCACCGTGCGCGTTAACTCGCCGGGAATCGGATCGGCAACGTATTCTTTTTTATCGCTCGACCATAAGCGATGATGCAAGTTGGCATACTCGCCGAACAGAACCAAATCCGAGCCGCGCTCGCCGGCGGTTTTCAACATGTTAAAAATGTGTTTGCGATTACGCGCTTGTTTCTCTTTGAAAGAGCGGCCGGCAATGACAGTGGCCAATTGCACGGCGCTGATGCGGACGATTCGGGGCATGATGATTTGAGAAAATTTTGTAGTAATACCTTATGAGTTTTGATGATCAAAATTGGTAATAAATTGTAGTCATACCCCCTTGCGGGGCATTGTTGTAACCGCAAATTTCGTGGCTTCGACAGCCGCCCACAAGGGGCAGGGACTACGAGAGATTACCGAACTTGAAAATCAAAACTCATTAGACACACAATGTGAAACTTCTAAAATGAACTTTGCCAACAAACTTCATCTACGAAAAAGACGTTCATTTCCTATGCGCTTCTCTTGTCTTCTTTTTGAAATACCACACAATCATCAACCCCACCGCCAGCGTGCCGAATCCGGCGACGGCGTTGAGCCAATAGGCGGCGCTCGAGGCCGGCACCAGCATCAACAAGATGAGCACGACACCGACGCCCGCGGTGAGCACTCCGACGACTTTATACGAGTGCATGGCATTGAAATCCCACGTCTTCTCCGAAGCGGTGGCCGGCGTCGCCAACTCCTGCGCAAAAGCTTCAATACGTGCCCGCGCTTTGGGATCGCGATCTCGCCAAAATGCTGAGAGAAAAAACACCGCGGCGCTGGAGAGCACGCCGACGAAAACATTTGCCTCGTACTGGTGCGCCGAAAAATCAAAAACCACGTTGCACGCCAAAACGAGCAGCAAGCCGGTGGTGGCCGAGGCGATCGCCGACCACGACGGCGTTTTGGTGTAAACAAAACCCAGCATCACCGGCGTGAACATCGACGGTGTAAACCACGAATAGTACAGCAGGGCAAATTCAAAAACGCCTTTGGCGCGCTGCACGATCAGCGCCGAGCCAATCGCCATCACCCCGAGAATGAGCACGGTGACACGGCCCAGGCGCAATTGCTGCTTTTCGGAAGGCACGTTCTTCGAGTACGTCTCTTTCCAACGCACGTAAACATCGCGGACGATGATCGAGGCGAGATAATTCAAGCCGGTGTCCACCGAGCTGGTGGTTGCGGCCAGCAGCGCCGACATGGTCACGCCGATCATGCCGCTGGGCAGCAGCGTGAGCGCGAGGGTGACGAAAGAGGCTTCGGCAGGCTCGGCAAGCTGCGGCCAAATTTCCGAGATCGCTGGAAACATCAGCCGCGCTGCCATCGTCGGCGTGATCCACAGCAGCGGGAGAAGCAAGCTGAGCACGCTGCACAAAATCGCCATCTTGCGCGCGTCGCGCTCGGTCGGCACGCTGTCGTAGCGCTGCCCGATGAACCACGCGGCGTTGTAGCCGATGAAAATGTTGGTGAGATAGGCCAGATAAAACCACGGCCGCTTGAAAAGATATTGAAAGCTCAAATATCCCTCCGGCGCTTCCGACCATAAGCGCTGCATGCCGGACACGAAGCCCTCGCCATTTCCCAGCGCCAAAAACGCCAGCGGGAAAATCATCAGCGTCATAATCACAATGACAAGAAATTGCATCACGTCGGTGATCATCACGCCCCAGAGTCCGCCGGCGCTGTTATAAATGAGCAGCACCACACCCGTGACGATCATCGTCACCTCCAGCCCGCTGAGCGTGACAAAACCCAAGTTGATCTGCCAGCCGATGATGCCGAGCGCGCTGGTCAAGAAAATGCACAACGTGTAAATGCCCAGCCCCATCCCCAAGATGGCGGGAATGATCGAGATTATGGTGTAATAATAAGTCGTGTTCTGCGAATAGCGTTTCGTCAAAAATTCCATCGGCGAGGAGAGACGGGCGCGCCGCCATTTGGTGGCGTAAACGAAATATCCCAGCCAGTATCCCCAAAACGCCGAAGTGAAAAGCGCCACCGCCGAGAGGCCGTTCTTGTATGTGTGTCCGGCGGCCGCCACAAACATGAACGCCGTAAAACCCGAAACGAACGTCGACAGGCCGGCGATCCACCACGGCGTTTTGCCGCCGCCCCGAAAAAAATCATCGACGGTTTTGTTGAACTTGGTCAAATAGATGCCCACGCCGCTGAGCATCACCATATAAAGAACAATGACAAGATAATCGAGAGTGTTGAGCTGCTTGATTTGATCGATCATGGGAATTTTGTTTATCCAATTTACTACTCTTACTCTTACTCCTACTCCTACCTACTCCTACTCGCCTTTTAATATTTTAACAGCGAGTAAGAGTACGAGTAAGAGTAAGAGTACGAGTAAGAGTAAGAGTAAGAGCCGGAAGTGAGAGTTACGCCGTGAACCCCGGCACGCGCCATTGAAAATCCGGATCGACATACGGATCGTCGTTCTCGTGCCCGGTCATCAACGCGATCTTGCGTTTGAGCAGCTCGCCGAAATTTTTGTAATAAATCAGCGTGGTTTCGCCGACCTCGGAGATGATCATCCAGTTCGTCGTCGAGGTTTCCCACAATTGCAGCAAATCTTTGGTATTTTCAATCTCATCCAACACCATCTGCCGCAACAGCGCTTTGCAATCGCGTTTAACCTTTTCGTCGTTGGATTCAAGGAAGCCGTGAACGCCGGCGACCCAGGCCGCGACATTGCGCTGCGTGCGAAACCAGCAGCGCAAAGCGCGCAGACGATCATGCTGATCGGTTAAACAAGCTTTGGCAGCCCCGGCTGTCGTTTGTGACAGCATTTTTTCAACCAAGGCCAACGCGGCTTCCATCTCGGAAAAGAGATCTTCATCGATATGCTTGACCGCCAAAGCCGCGCGCGCCGGCTCCACCAAATCGAAACCGACGTCGTAGCGGAAATCGACTCGGCAGCGATTGTGCGAAGTCGCGAGCAGAAATTGTTCATAATAAGCGCGATCCGCTTCGGAAATGGCTTCGATGTTGGGAATGATCGGACGCACGAAGAGCCGATACCACACGCTCCATGCGGCGTAAATCCAAACCGGAATGGGGAAAGAACGCCAGGCATCGTCGACGTGGCGCCAGACTTTGACGAGATCGCCCGCCAAATTTTCGCCAACCCACGCCGCCGCCTGATGTTGAAGAAAATTGTTCAGGTCGAGCTGGCGATCCATTTGAAAAGCGCGCACCAGCTCTTGATTGATGTTGAACGGCGCGAAAGAATCCGGCGTCGCGCCGCCCAACACGCAAGCGGTCGTCACTTCTTGGCTGGCCATGTCAACGAGCTTTTCATAAACGAGGCAGGGAAATGGCAGGCCGATGAGCGGCTCGTGATTCCACAAAATGCCTGGCGTAAAAACCACATCGGTTTGCGCGCCTTGGCGCTGCAATTCTTCCATCAGCGATTTTTCTTTAGTATCAAAATGACGATAGACGGCCATGCCATGAATTTCGGCGACTTCAGGATATTTGGGATGTTTATAAGACAAGCCCCATCCTTTGGTTTGGAGGGACGAAACTTCCACGTCGATGCCATCCTCAAGCTGTTTCCAAATGTATTCATGCTCGGCGGTGAACGGCTCCAAGCGGATGAGCGTGCGAAACTCTGGATTTACCTTGCGCCCCGCATCACGCAAAACTTGCATGTAGCGAATCAGATTGTGCGCAGCAGCTTCAGCGATTTCCGTATCTCCTTTCCATTCACGGATCACGTAACCACCGCCATTTCTGCCGACGTAAAGCGAGCTGGTGTATTCAAATCCCGCGCCGCTGTCATTCGACCAGATTGAAATGTAGCCGAGACTTGGCACTTCTTTCATCAGATTTCCCATCATCTCGGCATAATGCTCGCGCACCACCGGATGGCCGATGGAAAGATTGTAACGCGGTTGAAAGCTGCGGATGGGATGATCGACGCGGGCGCCGCGCAGCATCGGATAGCGTTGTATGAGTTGCTCCGGCACCGAACGCGGCTCAAAGCAGACCAGGCCTGGCGTCATGCCGTAGCGTTCCGCCAACGCCGCATTCGTTTTCAAGTTGTTGAGATTGGCTTGCAAATAATCATCGGGATAAATGCCTTTGTTCAAACGGCTCGAAACGAATTGATCCAACGCCGGACAGTACGTGTAAAAGCGCGGATAGACTTCGCCTTTGGGTCCGGTTTCGATCGGCACCGCAAAAGCGAGCGCGTTCACTTCGGCGTGGGAAAAACCGGAGCGCGCCAGGGTTTTGAAATACTCCTCGCGATCAAAATTCCGCACGGTTCTGGCATGTTGGATGAGGAACATATCGTACAGCGGGCGCATGTTGGAAAACGTGGGGTGGAGAATTTTCCCGTTGGCAAAATCGGCAACGTCGCGGCTGAGCCATTCATTTTTTATCAAACAAAAAAATCCATAAAGCAAATGCGGGCGCGAGGCCATCAGCTCGATTCCCGCGCCGTTTTTGATTCTCAACATCATCCAATCCCGTTTTTGGCCGAGGGCGGGATGAAGTGACTTCCATGCCGCTTGCTCAGTCACGACGGCGATTCTTGCCGTTTCCACCGGCGCATCGAGTTGCGGCGCGATTCGAACTTCGGCGTGCGGATTAAAAGTTGATTGCAACTCTGCCGCGATTGTGGGTTCAACTGCCAAATTTGGAGAGGTATAATGAAGCGCTTTTAATTTTGAAAGAACATCACGAAGCGTTGGCATATTTACTCCTGTTTTTGTGGCTGTCATCATGCTATGAATTATGCGTTGAAACCTTGTACTCGCCATTGGAAATCGGGGTCAATATATGGATCATCGTTCTCATGACCTGTCATCAGCTCGATCTTGCGTTTCAATAAGTCGCCAAAATTCTTGTAATAAATGTAGCTCGATTCTGCCACACCGGAAATAATCATCCAGTTCGTCGTCGAGGTTTCCCACAATTGCAACAAGTCTTTGGTATTTTCAATCTCATCCAACACCATCTGCCGCAGTTGCGCTTTGCAATCATGCCGGACTTTTTCATCTCTGGATTCGAGAAAGCCGTGGACGCCGGCAACCCAGGCCGCAACATTGCGCTGCGTTCGAAACCAACAGCGCAAAGCGCGCAAACGATCAAACTGATCAGTCAAACAGGCTTGGGCGGCGTCACTGCTTGTCAGCGCAAACATCCCGTCAATCAACGCAATCCCAGTATTGATTTCCGGAAAAAGATTTTCGTCCATCCGTCGAACCGCCAGCGCCGCGCGCGAAGGCTCGACCAGATCAAAACCAACATCGTAACGAAAATCAACGCGGCAGCGATTGTGCGGCGTCGCCAGCATAAATTTTTCATAGTATTCACGCTCGGCTTCCGGAACGGCTTCGATGTTGGGAATGATCGGGCGCACCCAAAGCCTGAACCACACGCTCCACGCCGCGTAAATCCAAATCGGGATGGGGAAGGAGCGAAAAGCTTCATCGACGTGACGCCAAACTTTGACGAGATCGCTGGCGATATTTTCTCCAACCCATGCGGCAGCCTGGTGTTGGAGGAAAGCGTTCAAATCAAGCTGTCGATCCATTTGAAAAGCGCGCACCACTTCTTGATTAATGTTGAATGGCGCAAAGGAATCCGGCGTTGCGCCGCCCAAGGCACAAGCGGCCTTTACCTCTTGCGACGCCATATCGGCGAGTTTCTCATGAACCAAATAAGGAAACGGAATGCCGATGAGCGGCTCGTGATTCCATAAAATGCCCGGCGTAAAAATAACCTCTGTGTTTGCGCCCTTTTGCTGCAATTCCTCCATCAACGGTTTTTCTTTGGCATCAAAGCGATTGAAGACGGCCATGCCAAAAATTTCCGGCACTTCTTCGTATTTGGGATGTTGGTAAGACAATCCCCAGCCCTTGGTTTTAAGCGACGACACTTCCACGTCGATGCCGTCTTCGAGCTGCTCCCAAATGTAATCTTGCTCGGCGGTGAACGGCTCGAACCGAACGAGCGTGCGAAATTTTGGATTGACTTTGCGGCCCGCATCGCGCAACACCCGCATGAAACGAATCAGATTATTTGCCGCAGCATCCGCAATCTCCCTGTCGCCTTTCCACTCACGAATCACATAACCGCCGCCATTTCTGCCGACGTAAAGCGAGCTGGTGTATTCAAATCCCGCGCCGCTGTCATTCGACCAAACCGAAATATATTCCAAAGCCGGCACTTCTTTCATAAGATTTTCCATCATTTCGGCGTAATGCTCGCGCACCACCGGATGGCCAATGGAAAGATTATAGCGCGGTTGAAAGCTGCGAATGGGGTGATCGACGCGCGCTCCGCGCAATGTAGGATAACGCTGGATGAGTTTTTCCGGCACCGAACGCGGCTCGAAGCAGACCAGGCCTGGCGTCAAACCGTAGCGTGCCGCCAACGCGGCATTGGTTTTTAAATTGTTGAGATTGGCTTGCAAATAATCGTCGGGGTAAATGCCTTGATTCAGGCGGCTCGCCACAAATTGATCCAATGCCGGACAATAGGTGTAAAAACGATAATAGACTTCGCCCTTGGGGCCGTTTTCAAGCGGCACGGGAAAAGCGAGGCCATTGACTTCGGCATGAGAAAAACCAAGCCTGGCCAGCGTCCGAAAATATTCCTCGCGATTAAAGTTTCGCACTGATCGAGTATGCTGGTTGAGAAACACGTCATACAATGACCGCAGATTGGGAAACGTGCTGAAAAGAATTTTCCCGTTGGCAAATTCGGCGGCATCGCGTGTGAGCCATTCGTTTTTTATCAGGCAAAAAAATCCATAAAGCAAATGCGGGCGCGAAACGAACATTTCGATGCCTTTGCCCGGCTTGACGCGCAACATCATCCAATCCCGCTTCTGGTCAAGCGCAGCGTGAATTGATTTCCATTTCGTGGAGTCATCTACAACGGCAATTTTTGCAGTTCCCGCCGGCGCCTCCAACTGCGGAGCAAGCCGCACATCCGCTTGGGGAGCGAGCGTTGATCGCAGCTCGCCGGCGACGGTGTGTTCGACTTTAAAATTTGAGGAAGTATAATGGATGGTTTTGACTTGGGAGAAAAAATTTCGTAGTGTTGGCATGATAACTCCATAATTGGTGAATGTTTGTTATAAACCGTAGCTCTCGAGAGAAATTAAATGCCCATATTTATCGAGCATCGTTCCAAGCAGTTGTTCTTCGTTATCCGGCAAGTCATCCAAAGCACGATCAATTTTGTCGAGCCACGACTGTTCGCGCGCCGGCAACGACAGGGATTTTGCTTCACGAATGATCGCAGTTGCCGCTTGAGCCGCCGCAATGGTGCGGCGATAAGCGCTTGATTCCTTGCGAAGCGTGCTGCATCGCGGTGTTGGCAAAACCGCAGGCGGAATCGGCGCCAGGGATGATTTGAGGCGCGATGCTGGCGCGAACGATCTGATCCCATAAAAATTCCATTGTCGTGCATGTCGCCTTTTACCGTATTCAACGCAACGTCGCCGTATCCTCCCAGTATCTCCACTTCACAAATCCCACCCGATCCGGCGCGCCGTCCAATTGCAGGCCGTGCGTGTTCGGCAGCGCTTCCATCAAGGGCTTGCCGCGATGGATGACTTTCAAGACATTTGAGGCTGAGTAACTGATCGTACTTTTATCGACCGTGGCAAAGAGAAAATGCGCGTCGGTTTCGAGATCACCGTATTTGACTTTGCCGAGATCGTAAAGATAGCGCGGGCGAATGTTTTCTCTGGCGATCTCCATTTCGAGGTCGATTTTCACGCCGAGAATGGATTTCCGCTCACCGCTTGTGATCTCAAGCCCGACGGCTTTGTAGGGCACGGAGACTTCGACGAGCTTGACTTTGGGCAACAACGTTTCCGGCTTCACCGAACGATCATGCGGAATGAGCACAGTGACAAAAACTTCGGTATCACCCGCTTTGTAACCGCTCGATTGCGTTTGATAAATCGCCTGCTCATCCTGGTAACTCCGGCGAATCGGCTCCACGCCTGTGGTTTTGGCATACGTTTCGGGAAAATAAATGAGCAGCGATTGTTGCGGAGAAAATTTGAAAGTCTGAATAGAATCAGTGGCGACATCAAAATAATGCTCGCCGCGCGCCAATACGTGCTGCGCATGCCAGAAGTTTGAAAAGGTGAAAAAGTCGGAACGTAAAATTTTGATGCCGTCAACCACGATGAAAAAGTTCTGCTCTTTCACGTAAGTGATGACGCGATCCCATTGATAGCCGAGATTATCGTCGATCAGCCGCGTGCGGCTCATGTCCACTTCTTTCAAATTGAGAAAATCAACTTTCTGCGTGCGCACCGGACGATACGCGCCGGAGTTTTGCACGAATTCGATTAGCGAGGTTTGATATTTGTCGCGTTTATTCTTTCTCGCGACGAGGCGGTTGTGATAATAATCGGCGCGAAAAGCGCCAAACTTGCCGCTCGGCAGATCATCACGGTAGCCGGCATCGGACAACAACACCGAGCCTTTGTTCATCAACAACGCGATGCTATTCTCATCCGAATGGCCGTGGTGCATTTTCTCTTCTTCGACGGAAATAGTTTGGCGCAGAAATTCACGGTGCAACCAGCCGCCGTCGCCTTCGTCGCGATAGTTCAAGAGCATGTAAGTGCTGGACTCATCCCAGCCGTTGCGGAAAACAACTTTTTTGCCAACGACGTCTTCGAGCACTTCCTGGCTCAAGCTCGTCGGGCGTTGCGGCTTGATCGACTCATCCGCCCAGCGATAAGCATCGGTCAACATGTACGCTTCGCCCACGCCGACAATGTCACTACGCTTTTTGGAAGTTTGCAGCGTGATCTGCGCTGCCCATTTCATTTCGGGATTTTTGTACACTGCCGCGCCTTTCTCAAAAACTGCCACAAAGCGCAAGCCTTCAAGCGATGAGCTCCAGCGCGCATCGCCGAATTCCGGAATCATGCCGTTGGGCGCGATAAGCTTGGTGAAGTACTCGAGATAGTATTTGATGATCGGCGTTTGGTATAATTCGGGTTTATTGGCGGCTTCGGCATACGAAAAGAGCGACAAAAGCCAGACCGGATGATAGACGGTGGCGTCTTCAATTTCCCATTGCTTCAAATTGTCGCCGGCAATGACTTCGGCCATTTGTCTCCACTTCTTCGCATGGGGATTGTTGGGCATTGCCAGCGCCGCGTAAATGAGCGCCTCAGCGCGCAACATGGCGCGATTGTGCGCGCCCCATTCCGGAAAGTGAAAAATAAAATCAGCGCTGCCGGCGAGATCGGTTTCGATCTTTTGTTTGGTCTTTTCGTCGAGAACGCCGCTGTTGCGAATGCGCAGATAGGCGCGAATGTACGGCGCCATAAAAAAGAAATTCGCAATCGCCGGCACGCCGTTCATGTATTCGGCGCGGGCTTTGGCGTAGTCCTTTGGATAGGTGTTGCGCAAATCGCCATACATCGCCAGCAGTTCGACCGTCTTCGTGGCGTAAGATTTGTCCTGGGTCTGCTCGTACAAAAACGCCAGCGTGCTGGCCAAATAAATTGGATGCGCCGGCGAATCGTAACCCCAAAGAATGCTGGGCTTGGTGTTCTTCTTCCATTGCGCGATGACGTCGGGGTACTCTTTCCAGCCTTTCTCGGCGGATTTTTTGATCTCGTCGAGATACTGTGATTTTTGCGCGTACAAAATTTGCGCAAAAACAAAACAGAGCAAACAGGCGATAAGCATTTTCATCGTCATTTTCCTTCCTTCGTTATCCGCTGAATCCGTTTAATCCGCTTACTTGTTTTTCGTATGCGGATTTAGCTGATCGAGCGGGTGGTTGACTTCCGTGTAAATGTCATTCTGTAAAACTGCGTCCGTAAGGAATCTTTTTCGCACAAGCATAGTGCTTGACATGAAAAGGATCCCCTGCGGGATGTGACTTGAATGCTTGGTGCAAGAAATCCGTTGTTACAGCATTTTTCAAATGTTTGAGCGGTGTTTGTAGTCTAGCTTGTGGGGCATTGCTTAAAAATCGGTGTTCATTGATCTCGACAGCCGCCCACAAGGGGCGGGGACTACAAAACCTGTTCATCCAAGTGAAAAATACTATAAGCAAAACTAAATAACCAGCAACTTGCCTTGATCAAACGCCGCACATAACGACGCGATGTCACCAATCGTTTCGCCAAGCTGCGCCGGAACGATTTCGCAAACTTCCGCCGCTTGCGGCAACGCTTCTTCGAGAAAAACGCGCCTGGCCGGAGCCAAGAGTGCCTCACCGAGTCTCATCCCGATTCCTCCCAGAATAATTCTCTCCGGATTCAGCGTGTCGGCGAGCATTGCCAACCCGCGTCCGAGATAAAATCCGGCGCGTTCAAAAACCGCGCGCGCTTCATTTGCGCCAGCCTTATATGCGTTGTGAATTTCAATCACCGTGGCGGACTCGTTCCAAATTTCCGAGTACATCATCTGCGCCAGCTTGGCGATTCCCGTGCCGCTGCCGTATCCTTCGAGCGAGCCGGCTTTGCCGTAACACCGCGGGCCGTCTTCGGCGATGCGAATGTGGCCGATTTCTCCCGCGGTGTCACTGGTGCCGCGATAGAGCTGGCCGTTGAGAATCAACCCCGCGCCGAAGCCGGTGCCCATCGTGATGAAGATGATATTCTGAAAGCCCTTTCCCGCGCCAAAATAAAATTCGGCTAAAGCCCCGGCGTTGCCGTCATGTTCCACATAAACCGGCAACGCAAATCGCTCCGCCAGCAATTTTTTCAACGGGATATTCGTCCAGCCTGGAAGATTGGGCGGCGATTTGATCATGCCCTTGAGCACATCCAGCGGCCCGCCGATGGATACGCTGATGGCGGCGACATGTTCAGGAGCCGAGCGCCGCGCCGTGGCGATATTTGTCGTCAGCTCATTGAAGACAATCTTGAAGCCGCGCTCGGGGCGCGTGAGAAATTGCGTGCGCCATAAAATCTCGCCGCGCAAAGAACCCAACACCACGGCGGTTTTCGTGCCGCCGATGTCGAGGCCGAGGATTAGAGTTTCATCTGCCATCTTAAAAGAATTGCGCCAACAGATTAAGACCAACGGATAAAACATCCGTTGGGTTGTTTCTATCCTTTGGAAAATTTCTTATTATTTTAAAATTTCATTTCTTCATTAACATCTGTATTCCCTCGCCAAGTTTATATTTCCCCGGAATCGTGACCGGAAGCTTACCGGTGATGTCGATCCTGCCGATGATGGCTTTGGCAATCGCCCGCTCGCCGACTTTAGCGCCGTTGTATGGTGTCATCATCACCGCCGTTTCCGGCAGCTTGCCAATCACGTAGGGATCGCCAAAGGCGACGGTGATCACCGGTTTGGGCAATGCGCCAACTTGCGCAAAAAAATCTTGCAAAGCCAGTGAAAAAGTTGGCTTGCCCTTCCACGCGCCGATCGAGAGATAAACGCCGAGCAGAATCACCTCGGCATTATCGAAATGAAGCGTTTGTTGAATAAATTCCCGACTCGATTCATTCGACAAGTGGGTGAGCGAGATCGCCGCCAGCTCAGATTCGAGTTGTCGCTGGAGTTCGCGGCCAAATTCCGGATACGGGTCGTCGGAGACCGCCACAATTTTCAAACGCGTCGTTGCCGGCAACGGCAATAAATGATTTTGATGGCGCAACAGCGTCACTGAAACGTTGGAGATTTTGTCGGCGAGCGCCTCGGTTTCGGGCGCGGCGACGACGTCGGAGATTTTTTCAATATCCACCAACCGCGAACGCTCCAGACCGAGCCATGATTTGACCGTTAAAATCCGGCGCACGGATTCATCCAAACGCTTCCGGCTAATGCGTCCGGATTGCACCGCGGCCAGCACGCCATCATAGGCTTTCACAAATTCGGCGGGAACGAGAATCGCATCGACGCCGGCTTCGATGGCGAGGATCGCGGCTTCATCCGCGCTGTAATGGTCGGTGATGCCCTGCATCGGCATGCCATCCGTGACCACGAGACCTTGGAATCCCAATTTGTTGCGCAGCAAGCCGGTGATAACCGGAGACGATAACGTAGCCGGACGTTTCGTCGAATCGATTTGCGGCAACGCGAGATGCGCCGTCATCAGCGCTTTCGCACCGGCTGCAATGCCAGATCTAAAGGGGACGAACTCGATAGCGTCCAGGCGCTTCTCATCAAATGGCAAAATCGGCAACTTTATGTGGGTATCTTCTTCAGTATCGCCGTGTCCGGGAAAATGTTTGAGCGTTGCGATCATGCCTTCTTCCTGCAAGCCGTTCACATACGCAGCGACAAATTTTGCAACTTGCGCAGCGTCTTCGCCAAATGACCGCGTGTTGATGATTGGATTGTTCGGATTATTATTGACATCCGCAACCGGCGAGTTCGTCCAGTGAATGCCGACCGCGCGTGCTTCGCGAGCCGTGATGCAGCCCAACTCATACGCATGTTGTGGGTTGCCGGTCGCGCCAATCGCCATCATCGAAGGAAACGTCGTGCCGCCGCCGGAAAGGTATTTGGGCAATTCCGGCGCACGGCCCTGCATCCAGCGCCACGAATGCAAAAACCCCAAACCATTTTCGAGATCGGCATTGATGAGCAGCGGCAGTTTCGACTCGCGCTGCAGCGCATTCGTCATCAGCGCAATGTCGGTGACGGTGCCGCCGGCGAGAATAAAGCCGCCAACGCGATAGCGCTGTATTATCTCCATCGCGTAGCGATAATTCGGACTCTGCTGGTGGCTGTAAACGGCGACAAGGTCGGCGACGAACAATTGCCCGACTTTCTCTTCGAGCGTCATTCGTGCCAGCGCCGTTTCGATCCAATTTTGATCTTGCGCGCGAACAGTTGCGACCGACGAGAACATAGCGAAACCCAATAGAAGTTTTCTCAGATTATTTTGCATGCGATTACTCTTTCTTGGCCTCGCGTGCCATCCTGAACAGTTCCCAATATGGCGGGCGATAGCCGTGTTCGTTGTGGAATGCGGTGGCCAAGGCCAACGTTCTCTCCTTGATCGCGAGGTGAGTTTGGTTGAATTGTTTGTGCCGCAGAGCCGCGGTCGCATTCATGCCTTCAGGAACCGGGCCGATGCCGCCGAACGCATTGCGCATCATGCTGTAGCCTTTCATCGCGCGCGCCAACGGCAGCAAATACCACGCATAGCCCAGACGCTCGCCCTGCTCGGCGCCTTCCAGCATCGCATCAATCACAGCGTTGTCGATATGATCTTGATACAACGTCTCCGGATCGCGCCACTCCGCGACGACGCGCAATTGTGGATCGTATTCGAGATCAGCCGGCTCTTGGGTTTCAAAATGTTTGACGCCGAACGCCGACAGCCACGTGGCAACGCCGCGCGACGAAATGTGCGAAATTCCCATCCACAGTTTGATCTTAAATTTTTCATAAGCAAAGGACGCGACTTCCGAGCAAAAAAGTTTGGCGTGATCATGATAATTCATCTCGAAATCGTACGGAATGTGATGCTTGCGCGCTTGCTGGAGCGCGTAAGTCGCCGCTTGATGCGGCAGAGTTGGATCAGCAACGAGGGCCGGCAAATCGGCGCATGGGCGAAGGATCATGACGCGCAGCTTTTTGTCGCGTAAATATTCATCTAAAGTCGAAATGGCAACGCCACGCTCGATATGCGATTCGATGATCGAAGCCACGCTCGTTTTTTTATCGACATGCACGAGCGCGACGTGCGAAAAGTTGCCGGGATAATCGTTGCCGCGAGCGATCAGCGCTGAAGTCGGCGCACCACCGCGCGACACAAGAACATCGCCGCTGTGAATAGTGACGCCGAGAATTTTTGTTGAAGGCGTTTGCGAAGGCTCGTCATCGCCGGATACAAGCGCGGCGAGTGAATCGATGGGAACTTGCAGCATCACTTCTTCCAGCGCCGCGCGGCTGCCATATAGCAGGCGATAAATGCGATCGCGCGCCGAGGGCGAATTCATCTCCCAATGCTGTGATTGCCCTTTTACCAGCTTGCGTAGGCGAGTTTGGAGTTGGATGTACTCCGGCAATTTCTGCGGACAGGCGGCGACATGCGGGCCCAACTCAAAAAAATTTTGCTCAATGACTTCCCACCCAGGATTTTCCGACGTCCAAGTCTCGTCAGCGAGTGGCTCGAGAAGTTCATGTCCTCGCAGCAATTCTTCGTCGAGGTGTGCGGCTAGTTTTTCGCAACCGCTGTCGCGCGCCGCTTGAAAGCGTGCTTCAAGCGCATTCCAGTATTCGTCACGATTCCAGATGAAGGGTTGCTTGTTGCCGCCCGCCGGCGAGATTGACTCAGAATCCGGAATGAGCAAGAGCAGATAAACGCCGACAAGGACGATGATGGCGCGTTTAATTATTTGCTGCCAGCGCGGTGAAGATCTTCGTGGAGTAAGCATTTTTTCAAAAAGCATTACGCTCGTTCATACGTTGTTTCTTCAAACTTGACTCCGACCGGATGATGCTCGCGCAACACCTGTTCCGGATAAGCCAGCACCCGTTTGCGGCGCTCCGGATCGTTTTTCGTCAACTCATCCACCCAATGCGTGCCGTACAAAACGTGATTCACTTCATCGGCGAGCAGAAATTCGAGCAACTGCACGGAGCGTGTATCGCCGGCCTTTTTTGCTTTGACAATCCAATCGCGCAGATGCTTGCAGCTTTCACTCTCGAAGGTCATATTCGAAAGCGCGAGACGCTCCAGCGGGTCGGGGCGATTCACGTCCTGCTCCCAACCGAAGCAGTTCGTTCGGAACATGCCGACGTGACCGCCCAGCTCTTCGAGCCGGCGCTGCACAATCTCCGCGTGCCGCGCTTCATCCCACGCTTGATGCGCCATCTCAATCTTCATTTGCCAAGGAATTTCAGGAAAGTCGGCGAGAATACGTCCCATGCGTTCGACGGTGATAAATTCGCTGTTGAGCAAATCGTGCAACAAGTGACACTTGCCGTCATCGTTATCAAACGACCAGTTCTTTTCGGTGAATTCGCTGTCGTTTTCAATAATCTTCCAGCGTGAATCCCGCGCGGGACGTTTGCTGTGAGGATGTGTCTTCTTGAATGAAATGGCACCTGGCGCTTTGCCTTCGCCACGAATGCCGCCCGCCGCCCGCAGGTCGTTTTCCAACTCCTGCTGCCATTGCGCCGCCAATCGCGATAAGTCCGGTGAAATCACCAGCGTGTTGATGATGCTCTCGCCCCATTCGTAATGATCGCGCTCTTCGGCGAGAATGTTGCGGAGAATATAAGCCGTGGGTTCATCCGCCGGCAGCTCGGCGTGTTCGAGATGATGCGCGTAGGCTTCGACCAACGCCGGTTTCAACACGCGATACAGCGCCACCATACGGCGCAAGGAATCGTTCGCCCGCCAAATCTTTTCCAACAGCTTGACAAACTCATCGCTCGGCGCAATATAATGAAAATGCTCCGAACGGCCTTTCAACTCCGGCAAGCGCTTGCCGAGCATATCGGCATGCACCGCATCCTGGTACATCTGCCGGCCAAAGCCGATTTTGATCTCCGGCTCGACGATCGTGTAAGCCCAGCTTCCCATTAACTCCATCATTTGAATTTCGACGTAACGATACTTGCCGAGCAGCGCGAGGTTTTGGGTGACGGTGATGGTTTCGGTCATAATTTTTCTCCAATACTCCTACTCTTACTCCTACTCCTACTCTTACCCCTACTCGTCGTTTCAAAAGCGAGTAGGAGTAAGAGTAGGAGTTTTTTGAAGATGTTATGATTCAACGCGAACGGAGGTTATTCCGAACGCACCGATTTCCATTGTTTGCGTTGACGAAGAAGGCAACGTCGCTATTTCGTTTTCATTTAATTTTGCAAGCGCCGCTTTCTTGATCGGCCAATGCAAAGACAAATCTGCCAAAATCGCAGACGATGCCGGATTCCACCACCGCACAATCACGGCTTTTGCATCTTCGCTTTCTTTGATCGCGCTGAGCACGGCGGTTTTCTGCGAAAGCGCGAGCAGCGAATCTTCCAGTTTCAATTCATCAGTGTTCTTGCGGCGCAACGCCAGCAGCGGATAGTGAAATTTCTCGCACTGCTCGTTGATGCTCTCCATCGTTTCGAACTCATCGGCGCGATGCGGAAAAATGGCATAGCGGAAAGTGTGCGTGCCCAAACACTGTGCTTCCGGCGTTTCATTGTGCCAGCCGGATTTTCCACCTGGGCGCGTGATGAGATTTTCACCGGCCAACAACCCGACGCAACGCAGCAACGTCAGCGCCAGCGTGCCTTTGCCGTCAAGCTTTAATTCGTACTCCGGCAAGCCGTAAGCGAGAAGCGTCAGCGCTTTATCATCATCTTTGACCGTAACAAACCGCTGCATCGGCGCCACTTTCGCCGGATGCTCGATGGTGAATTTTTTGAGATCGTATTCTTTTTGCTGGCGCTCGACAACACAGAACTGCGAATCCACGTAAACTCTGTCGGTTTTGATGCCGGACGGGAAAAGCACGCGGAGCCGATGGTCTTTGGCGTTATTGGCAACAGTGGTCTCGATCTCGACGGCGCGAGAGTACGGCGTGAGATACAGCGTTGTCGTGATCGGAATTTTGACACGTTTGGCGCTGCGTTTGTTTTTATCCGGCGTTGCCGATTCGGAAACAGCCATCTTTAATTTAATTTGCAACGCCGCACGGAGTGGGCCTTTTTCAACCAGCTTGATTCGCGCTTTGCCTTTGTTCGAGTAGAGCCACTGATCTTTCGGCGGATACGAATAGTTGTACTCGTCACCCACGTCGCCGGAGTCCTCGAAGACATTCAGTTTCGTATATTTAAAACTGTTGATCTTATCTTTTAAAGTCACTTCTCCGCGCTCGTTGACTTCGATACGCAGATAATCATTTTCGATAAAATTCTTGCCGATTTTGAGATTTGAAGTGTACTTGGGAAAGTGATCCGTCTTTTTGATCACGAGTCCTTTGAATCCCACCGGCGGCACGTCGCGGATATCGACCAGCACGGAAAATTTGTCCGCATAGCTTTGCTTGGGATAATTGTACTGTGTATAGGTGATATCATAACCTTCTTCACGCCGGATAATTTGATACGGCACTTCATTGGCGTCGCCATCCAATAAAACGAAACCGGCAGTCGGCGGCAATTTCGGTGCGACTTTCACATCAGGATTCAATCCCACCACAATGTCCTGCAAATAAAAATTGATCTGCGCTTCGGCAACCTCGCTGTGCGCAAAGGGCGAAGGATTAAAAAAGAAAACGTAGCGGTCATCGCGATAAGCGAGATCATCGTACGGAATGACATGATTGAGGCAAGTTTCAATCACCGCGCCGCTGATTTCTTTGACGGCTTTGAAGCGCGTCATCATCTCGCGGTGCACGCTGTCGATGCTGCAGCCGCAGATGCTGTCGTGCGGATGGTTTTGCAGCAAATTTTTCCACGCCTGGCGAATGAGCGGCGTTTGCGAGCGCATGCCTTTGGTCATGGCGAAAACGTTGAGCGGTTCCACGTAACGTTCGAGCAAGGTTTGGCACCGCCAGTTCTCCTGCTTGAGATAAATCCGGCTCGAATAAACGCCGCCGAGCACGACAAAAGCATAACGATAGCCGAAGCGCAGTTCACCCGCAACTTCCGGCAAGCCATTGACTTCGCTTTTCACCGCTGCGAGATAAGCCGGAAGCGTGCTGTGGCGAAAATCTCCCTCGAAGTTGCTGCGTAAGAGATCGAGCGTCTGCGGCAGCTTGGGATCGGGCCAATGATGATCGCCGCCGTTCATCAACAACCGCTGCGAAGTGGTGGCGCGGGCATCCAGCTCGTTTTTGATTTCCGCAAACCGCGACAAAATTTGTTCGGGCGTTTCCTGATGAAAATATCCGGCGCTGTAGCCGTGGCGGAAAAAATGAATCAGCAAGCTGCGCGTGCCGTCCGGCGCTTGCCACCAATACTCCGAAGTCTTTTGCTCCGGCTCACCGCCGAAGCCGCGATAGAGCACGGCGTTGTCAATATCGAAGCCTTTGAGAATCGCCGGCATCATCGCGATGTGGCCGAACGAATCCGGAATGTATCCGACTTTCATTTCGGTGCCGAATTGCTGCGAAATGCGCCGCCCAAACAAAAGATTCCGAATCGTTGCTTCGCCGCTGACCAAAAATTCGTCCGGCAAAATATACCACGGCCCGATGAGTAAACGGCCTTGCGCCACCAAGCGCCGAATCTCTTCCGCGCGCTCCGGCTTGATGGTCAAATAGTCTTCCAAGACAATCGTCTGTCCATCGAGCGTAAAACATTTGTACTCGGGATCGCGCGCCAACAAATCGAGCAAGTCGTCCACCATGCGCACGAGCATTGCGCGAAATTGCTCGAAGCTCAAATACCATTCGCGATCCCAGTGGGTGTGGGAAACGAGGTGATAAGTTGGAGGCATAGTCAAATTGGAGTAATGGAGTTTTGGATTAATGGAGTAATGGAAATCAAAACCCCAATAATCCATTACTCCAACAATCCATCACTCCTTCATTCCTCGATTGTCAGTTTCTTAAAATCCAAAACGCGGCGTTTGTTTTTATACGTCATCGTCAGCTTCTCGCTGCCGACTTCGGCGTTGAGAAACGGGCCTTCGAAGAGTTTGTACTTCGTCAAATCGACCGGCTTGCCGTTCAGTTGTCGTACTTCAGGAAAGGCGAAGTACATCTTCGCGCCGTCCAGCGTCGTGTAATCAACCGAGACGCTATTCGGTTGTAAATTCGCCTTTGGGGTACGAGCGCGAAGTTTCTCTTGAAATGCCGCAAAGGAACCCGCTTCGGCTTGCGAGCGAACTTCGACAACGTAACCATTTTGTAGTTTGTGGCTACGCAAACGCCAATTTTCCTCTTCCTCTTTCCATTCGCTTTCTTGCAGCGGATACCAGCCGACGTACGTATCGCCCGCTTTACAAAAAATCCAACCGGAAGCATCGACAACGCGCTGTTCGAGATTCTTCGGAAAGAAGCCGTTAATATGCTCCGCGGTCGTGCCGGGAGCGATGTCGTACAACACCAGCAGCGTGTTCTTGTGCTGGAACGTGCGCTCGTAAGGCGAGCTGCCGGTCCACTTGTCTTCTTTGTTGTAAGTTCCCTTCGACGACACCACGTCGGCAATCATGGTTTTGATTTCTTCGGGAAAAAACATACCCAGCTCGATTCCCGACCAATATGGGTGCAAGCCGAAGATCGTCGTGTACGGCTTGCCGCTGGTGAAACGCACGCTCCACGTATGCTGCTGAATCGGCTGCAGAATGCCGCCGTGCAACGAGCTGAGGCCGTAATCCTTCGTCATGTAGGTGTATTTGTAAACCGGCGGATTTTTCTCGATGCCAAAACGAATCACGTTGCGCACGCGCTTGCGCTCTTGGTGAATGTAAGCTTGCGAACGATCCATTGCGAGATCATAAATGATTTCCGGCAGGCGATAATTCGAGAGCGCGGGAAACAATATCCAACCGGACAGCGAGGGATCGCCGGTGCCGAAATACAGCCAGGCAAACGCCGAGGCCGGAGATTGCAGCGGCTTGTAAACCGCGGGCTGATAGATGCGGCTGAATCCGCCGATGTATTGCCCGGCCAAATGCTCGGCGGCGAAATCGGCATACAAATAATCCGCCATCATCGCGCCGCGCTTTTTCATCTCCGCATCCTGCGCGAATTGCGCCAGCAAAAGCATCGGCACCGCATACTCGGGCAAATAATCCGGCGAATCGAACTCGCCCTGCCCGATCGTGGTGGTGATTTTGATCCAATGAATGAGATAGGCTTTGGCCTCTTCGCGATTCTCGTCGGAACTCTTTCCATTATACCACTCCAATCCAGGCAAATTCGGCCATTGCTCCGCCGCCAGAAACAGCGAGGCGTAATACATGCACCAATGATTCTCGGTGTCGCCGCGATACGGTGCATACGTTTTCCACGCCTGGCGCACCGCTGCTTTAACTTCCGGCGACATTTTGTCCTTGCCGTGCAAATAGGCGCCGATGACCGGAAACATCCAAAACATATCGCCGCTCGGCTTTTGCAACAGCAACAGCACCAGCACCATGCTGTCGGCTTGCGCGACGTTGATATTGTGCGCATATTTCGCCGCAGCGGAATAATAATTCGCGTTTCGCGTAGTGTCAAAAAACGACGTCACGTGCGCCGCGCGCTCTTCGTAGCCTTTGAGATACGCTTCGCGACTCAATGTTTGCGCAACTAATATTTGCGGCAGCATTCCTAAACTGAGAACCCACAAACTAATAATCTTCATCATAAAAGCTCCCACTGGATGAAAGTTTTTAAAACTGAGTTCCCAACGGATAGATGAACCCAACTGTAAAAAAGTTTTTCCGTTGGGTTCATCTATCCGTTGGGCCACGAATTATCAAAAATGTTTGCCTTACTAAAAATCCGTGAGAATCAGTCCGATCCGTGCAATCCGTGTTCAAAAAATCAAAACGGTTGAATCGAAATCGTCCACACTTGCGAGCCGCTCAAGCCGGCTTGGCGCCACGTCGCGCCGCCATTATCCGAGCGAAAAATTCCGCCCCACATCGTTCCGGCGTAGATGCGATTGCCGTTCGCCGGATCGACCGCAATGGAATGAACATTTAAATTCGTCAACCCTTCCTGGCTGCGTTTCCAGCTTCGCCCGCCGTCGATGGATTTGTAAACGCCGGTGACGTAACCGCCGGCGTAAATGATCTCCGGCTGATTCGGATCAAACGCGATGGTGTAAAACGTCGCGTGATCGAGACCGGCCTCGCTCCTCGCCCAAACTTTGCCGCCGTCGCGAGAGATGTAAATGCCGTTATTATCCGTGCCCGCCGCCAGCATTTGGTGGTCGCGCGGATTTTGCGCCAGCACCCGCACATTGCCCACTCGCAAACCCAGCTTCGTCCATGATTGCGCGCCGTCTTGGCTGCCGAACACGCCGTCTTCGGTCGAGCAATAAATCACATTTGAATTGACGTGGTCAACGATCACACTGGAAGCAAATTTCGAAGTCAAGCCGGCGTTCATTTGCTTCCACGTCGCGCCGCCGTCGCTGGTTTTGCATATACCGTACGCCGTCGCCGTGTAAACCGTTTGCGGATTTTTCGGATCGATACTCACCCAGAGCGCTTCGGTGATTTCCCAGCCGGTGGTGATCTTCCAATTCTTGCCTCCATCCGCCGTTTTGTGCAGGCCATTTCCGGCAGCGATGTAGATCAGTTGTCCACGCGCCGGAGTATGAACCGCAAAACCAAACGCCCGCGTATTTTTTGATCCGGTGTGCTGCCAGGTCGTATCATCCGAAGGGCGCTGATAAAACAAGCCGGTCTGCGGATTCTTCGCGCCGACGACGAAACCGCGCGTGGCCACGACCGTGGCGAAGACGGTGGATTCTTGGGCGAACGCTTGAGAAACGGGAATCAATAAAAAAAAGATAAACACCATTCGTTTACATGTTGTTCGCAGCATTATTTTCCTTTCTCATCAGTGTGCATCGTCAATTTATTTGCAACTATTCAAGTGACCGTCCGGACGTTTCTTAGTTTGAACAAACTCGTTGCATTTAAAAAACCGCAATCCTCGCATACAAGCGTCCGGACGGTGATTAGTCACATTTATTTTTTATCATCAAAAGCCGCAAATCGCTCCGCCTGCCGTTTTGCCTGCCAGTTGCAGATATCCCAAAGGTTCGCCACCGGCGCCTCGGTGTGCGCCAGCGTGTGAAGATAAGGCGGCGGCCCAAACTCCGGTGTCAGCGTCGATTCTTTCATGCCTCGTTGTTTTTGCGCCGACCAGATGGCCTCCCACCAGCGTTCGTGCGCTTCCAAGTGCCGGCGATATTCCGGCGCGCGCGGATCCGGCACCTGCGGGCCTTCTTCATATCCCACCCGCGCATGAATATGGATGGTTCGTGGCGCGCATTGCGCGATGATGGCCGCTTGATCGTCAATGAGACGCTCGCAAACGCACACCCAATGGCTGAAGTCACAACAGAGTTTTAGATTTTCAAACCGGCTCAAAAGACGCGCCGTAATCCAGGGATGGAAGAGAATTCGGCCACGATGCGTTTCGTGGGCGACGGCGGCATTGCGCGCGGATTCGATTTGCATGGCTTTTTCAAAAAAGCGAACGCTCTCTTCTTCCGGCCATCCATCGAAGCCGCTGTGGCAGTTGATGAGCTGGGGTTGAAGGGATTGGGCCTCGTCAACTTGTTTCTCAAAAGAAGTGATATGCGCGTCAACGGTTTTCCCGCTCGTAAAGATTTGTGGTATGAAACTGAATCCGAATTGCTTCAACAAATCTTTAAAACGCCCGCGCTGTTCCGGATTGGGCAAAGGCGCTTCGATACCATGATAGCCTTCATTTTGGATTTTCGGAAAAACTAATTCCCAGGTTTCATCGACTCCCCACAAATGGCGAAAGAGTAGGAGTTTCAAAGTTGGGCCTTTCAAATGTGTACGTAGGTTTCGTAGTCTTGCCCCCTAAATTGTGGGGCATTGTTGCAACCACGAAACCATTGGCATGGATAACCGCCCACAAGCGGCGGGGACTACAAAACCTGTTTATCTAAATCTGTTGCGACCGGCATAAGAGGCTATCCTCGCCTCAGCGCATTGTTTAACAGCTCCGGCTGGAATCCTGCCGGAGCTTGATTTTGGCGCGCATAAAGATAAAGCGCTGCTTGAAAAATGGCCTGCAAGGTGGATTGGATCATGGACAACGTGATCAGATAAAGTCCGGCCAAGCTGAAGCAAACGATCATTGCCACGCCGCTGCCGGAGAAAAATCCCACCATCGCAAGCAGGAATGCCGGAATGCTGAGCAGCAAGAAAGCCAGACCGAAGCTGAGATTGCTGATCAGTTGCTCGCCCCAAGTTTTCTTCAACAGCGCCGTTGATTCTTTCAACGCCGTGATCGGGCCCTTTCTTTCGTTGACCAAAATCGGAATGACCAGGAAACTAACCACCGTCCATGCCATGCCTAACAGACCGGCGACGAACCTGCCCACCTTTTCGAGACGATCTTCAAGAATCCGCAGAACCAAGCCGACTGTCGCCGAGACCAATGCCCAGCCGGCGATCAAAGCCAGGTTGGAGGTGGCGGCGCGAAAGCCATCGGCCACGGTGGGATCGCCGCCTCTCATGCGAATGGTCGTGCACGCAACAATCGCGGTATTGAAAAAAGCGATCACAAAGTAATTGCAAAAATAGAACAGAAAAAGAACCGCGTAATACATGATCCGCTGGTTCATCGTCGCATCATCGCCAGGAGGCCGCCAGCTATCGGTTGCGAACATAGGAAGAGCGAAGCTCGCCAATACGAGCAAGCAGGCGATCCCAGAAATAAACGGAAATAGCAGCAGTTCCTTGTCTTTCTTCAAGACCTGCCACGAGGCCTTCATCAAAGACCAGGTGTTGGAAAATTTGCCCATGACAACACCTCCGCTTAACGGGTTAATTTTGTATTGCCGTGAATCATCATCACGATTCAAACTTTTTGAGAAACGTGTTGTCTAAAACGGATAAAACACAATCTGTTTCACGTGCGCGCCCTCCAGCCCCGCCTGCTTCCACGTCCTGCCTTTATCAAACGATTCATAAATCCCCTTGCCATTTGTGCCCACCATCACGTGATTCGCCTCCAGCGGATCAACCATAAGCGAGTAAATCGCTTCTATCTCCGGCGCTGCCCAAATCTGTTGCCAGGATTGGCCGAAGTCTTCACTGCGCCACACGCCGGATCTAAATCCTCCGGCATAAATTTCTTTTCCATCTGCCGAAGCATGGATCGCGTAAATGGCCGTGGCCGGCATGCCCGCGCCGGCCTTCCAGCTTTTGCCGTTATCCCATGTGACGCGCACGCCGTGATCTTCAGTGCCAATTAGAAAAATATTGAAATTCGTTGGATGCTGCACCACCGTTCTCATTCCAGACGCGCCAACGTTGAGCGCCGACCAGCTTTCCGCGCCGTCGGTCGAGCGATACAAGTCATCTTCGGCGGCGACGTAAAGCGTGCGACGGTCGCGGCGGTCGATGATGACTTCATCGGTGTACCACGTTTTGAAGCCCCGCATTTTCTCAATCCAGCTTTTGCCGTCGTCGGTGGATTTGAAAATTCCGTACGGCGTGGCGACGTAAATTACCGTCGAGTCGGCCGGATCCAACGCGACCGAGAGAACTTCCATAGTCTGCCAACTCGTGATAATCTTCCAGGTTTTGCCGCCGTCGGAAGAACGATGCAAACCATTGCCGCCGGCGATGTAATAGCGCTGGGTCGCGCCGTGTTGCGAGATACTGATGCCGAAGGAAAATAGATTGGTGTTGGAAATGCTTTGCCATTCCGCCTCATCTTTTTCTCGAATGAACACACCAACGTAACGGTCGGCTCCAGCCACGTTGCTCTTGGTGCTGTTGAAAAGAACGGCGATACAAACTTTGCCACTTTGACGGGCAGTTAAAGGATTTACAAAAATGAGCAGTAGCATCAAATATTCCACACGGATCAAAAACCCACGCGGAAAAAACTTTTTTAGAAATTTTTGTGTGCGTTCCATTTCTGTGACCCCAAAAATCAGCAAGTTCTTCAGTGTGAGTTTTTGATCCGTGTGAGATTTCATTGTGTTCGAGTCAATTGTTTTCAGTTCGTCTTTTCCTCAATCGCAATCTTGTTGAAATCAAGAATGCGCGTGTGATTTTTGTACGTCATTTTCAAAACCCCGCTGCCGGTTTCGCTCTGTAAAAACGGGCCGTTGAATGCTTTGTAACTCGCGAAATCCACCGGCTTGCCGTTGAGTAAGCGCTGGCCGCCATAAGTGAATTGGATCACCGCGCCATCTTGTGTCGTGTACTTCACCGTCAAGTTTGTATCAAAATTCTGATTTTCGACTTTCACCTGCTGGAATCGTTTTTTGAATTCGGCAAAGGCGCCGTAATCTGCCTCGGCGCCGATTTCCACTATCACGCCGTTTATAAGCTCGTGGCTGCGCCAGCGCCAGTTGATCGCTTCCTCGATCCACTCGTATTTTTTCAAAGGAAAGAAGGCAATGTAGGTTTTCCCCGCTTTGCAGAAAATCCATCCCGACGCATCTTCAACGCGCTCGTCAAGCGTCTTGGGGAAAAAGCCGTCGAGGTGAGAATGTTTGGCGTTTTGGTCAATATTGTACAACACAATCAAGGCATTTTTGTGCTGAAACGTTTGTTCGTAGGGCGAGCTGGAATTCCACTTGTTGGGATCGGTGTACACGAGATGGAACCGATTTACTTCGTCGCTCACCACTTTCTGTTCTTCGGGAAAAAACATTGCCAGCTCTTTGCCGGAATAGAACGGGTGCAGCGTGAAGAGCGTGTTGTTGGGCTTGTCGGAAACAAAAGTCACGTCCCACGTGTGCTGCTGAATCGGCTGCAAGATGCCGCCGTGCAAGGAGCCGAGTACGTAGTCGCTCGTCATGTAGGTGTATTTGTAGACCGGTGGATTCTTTTGTTCACCGAAGCGAATGACGTTGCGCACGCGCTTGGTTTCGGTGTGCACGTAAGGCGCGCTGCGATCCGTTGCGATCTGCCGGATGATTTCGGGAAGTCGATACGAGCTGACCGCGCCAAAAACCGTTTCCCACGAGCGATGGCGCGATTGACCTCGCGCTTCCGACCACGGCTCGAAATCAGGTTCGCCAAAATACAACCACGCCCATTTCGTGCTCAACGCGCCCAGCGGATAAATGATGTCCTGCGGATAATCGCGGCTGTGCCCGCCGCCATAGTTGCCGCGTAGATGCTCGGCGGCAAAATCGGCAAACAAGTAATCGAGCATCATCTGCGCTTTTTTCTTCATGACGGGGTCTTGTGCAAAATCATGCAAGATCAATATCGGCGTCACAAAGGTGATAAAATAAGTCGGTGAATCAAACTCGCCCTGCCCTTTGGTCGCCGTGAGCTTGATCCAGAAATTGAGCCAGGCTTCAGCTTCTTTAAAATTTTCTGCGGAGCTTTTGCCGTTGAACCATTGCGTGCCGTCTTCGTTCGGCCAGGTTTGCGCCGCGAGATACAAGCCGGTGTAATACATCACCCAGTGATTCTCGGTGTCGCCGCGAACCATCTTGCGCTCGCGATAGGCGCGGCGAATTTTGCGGTGCAGAGAATCCGGCAGAAGATGGCGATTGTAAAGATAAGCGCCGATCAATCCATAAGCATAGAACATGCCGCCGATACTTTCATCACGAGTCAACGAGTCGAGCATGGACAACGCTTGCGGAACATCAACGCCACTGCCAAGCTTGGCAGTGATGATAAAAAAATCTTTGTGAGGTTCCTGGCTGACTACGGCAAGGAGTCGATCTTTTCGCGCAACGAATGTCGTTTGACTGTGACCAATATCAGTTAATGAGAACACAGCAATAAGGATGAAGCGCCAATATCGACAGAATCGAATCATTTTCAAACTCCAAAATTCCACCTAAGTTTCGCAACGAAAAGAGAACTGCAACGAAAAAAACAAAAATGCTTAGATGTCATTTTATCGACAATCCCCATACCTGTCCATCCTCCTGGCTGTTAAATTCCCACGTTTCACCGCCATCGGCGCTGCGATACAACCCGCCGTTGATCGTGCCGGCAAAAACAATTTTTGGATTCGACGGCAAAATCGCCAACGCATGCACCACAAGATTTTTCATTCCGGCAATTTTTTGTTGCCAGCTCTTGCCGCCGTCATCCGAGCGATAGACGCCAGCTTCGTGCGTCCCCAGATAAATCGTATCGGAATTTTTCGGATCAACAGCAATCGCATACACGGTGATCAACGGTGCGCCGTGATTGAACGATTGCCAGGCTTTACCGCGATCATCCGAGCGGAACACGCCGTCGTCTTCGGTGCCGGCCCAAAAAATTTTGGCGTCTTTGGGGTCTTGCACGATGGTGCGAATGCCTTTGCCCTTCAATCCGGCTAATGCCCAGCGCTCTCCCCGATGGGCGCTGGCGTAAATTCCGCCTTCGGTTGCCGCGAAAAGCCGCGCGCTGTTTCGGCGATCCACCACGATGTCCGCAGTGAAGGTGTTCACCAATCCTCTGTTCTTTTCGCGCCAGGTTTCGCCATGGTCGGACGATTTGAAAATCCCATAAGCCGTCGCGGCGTAGATAACCTCGGAATTGCTCGGATCGACTTTCACTTTGAGCGTTTCGGTCACTTCCCAGCCGGTGGTGATTTTCCACGTTGCGCCGCCATCGATTGAGCGCAACACGCCGTTGCCACAGGCCGACCAAATCGTTCCATCGGCGCCGGCCTCGGAGTAGAAAACTTTGATCTGATCGCGCCAGCCTTTGTGCTCCCAGGTTTTTCCCGCGTCGCGGCTCAAAAACAAACCGATGAGCGGATTGTCACTCGCGTGGAGGCGCGTTTGGCGCGTGCTGCGCACGGACATGTAAATCGTTTCTTGCTGCGCGAACGTTACTTCATTGGACATAACAAAAAAAAGAAGCAAGAATATAACGACAACCTTTTTTTGCCCACAGAATTTGAAATCCCACTGAAGTGAATAAAAAAAATTTCTATTTCTGTGGGAGTTCTTTTTCAGTGGGCGAATTTTGTCACAGGGCTTAATTCTCATAAGTGTCATAATTGTTTCACAAAGCTATTTCTATGCCGATTTGAAGCTCATCAGTTGAAAATGTTCCCAAAAGTTTTTCATTGATCGTCAATTCATAATTTGCGTGGACGAGTTTCGCAAACTTGATTTTGACACGGCGAGAAGTCGCCAAGTTATCAAGAAGCTCAAAGCGAATAGCGCGCGCATCGATCACCAGGTTGGCGATACGGCAACCGTCGATCCCGACGCCCCATTTTTCGGCGACATTCACATAAGCATCGCCATAACGCTGCTGGATAATGTGAATGGAAACCACCGAGCTGCCGGTGCCCCAATGAATTCCGGTGACGCCGCCAGGCCGATCATCTTCGTCGTGTCCGTAATTCTCAAAGGTTCGCGGCGAGTCGGGCGATTCGAATAACGCAAACATCGCGCGCAAGGCCGCCACGCCGCGCTCGAAATACTCGCGCGCGCCGGTCAGGTCGTAATAATTCATCAGCGTCACCGCAAAATAGCCCTGGCGCGAGTCGCTCCATTCCGCGTCGGTATTTTGCACGCCGAAGCCGCCGAACAATTGGCGCGACAGCCACGGCGGACTCCAAACTTGCTGGTAAAGACACAGATAGTCGATGATGGAAATTCCATACTCTTTGTAGCTCGCGTTGCCGGTCAGCTTGTACAACGTGCAGCAAGCTTCAGCCGCTTGCTGCATCGAGAGCGTGTTTTGCGGATGTTGCTGCGTGTAAGCGTCAAAAAATCCGAGAGGCTTGCGTGAGCAGGAAAAGAACGTCTCGTAATCAAACCATTTGCGCTCCGGAACAATATGCGTGAAAATATAACGCATGGCTTTTTCCGATGCAACAAGATATTTTTCTTTTTTGGCGCGCGCGTAAAACTCGGCGAGAAAGAGAGCGGCGCCGGCAGTCTCGGCATTTTCATCGCGCAAAGCCTCCGCCGGCTCGAGCGTTTCGAGATGATACCACGAAGGAATGACGCCGGAAGGCCGTTGTTGCGCGAGCAGAAAATCAGCAAAGGCTTGGGTGTAACGTAAAATCTCTTCGCCTCTTTCCGGCGCAAGCTCAAGCCATTGCAAAAGCCAATAACCCGTCCAGGCGTTGTGAAACATCGCATAATATTCGCCGTTGGCAATGCCGCCCCAAGCATGATCCGCCACCCAGTTTCCGCCGCGGCTGTCCAAATAAAAAATCGACGGCGCAATGCCCTTGTGTTGCGGCGCCGACAAAGCCAGGTTGAGCACGTTGGTTGCTCTGCGCATCAGCGCGGCATCGCCAACATTTTTGCCGTGCAAATACATTCCATACGCGGTGCGCAGAGATTGAAACCAGACATTAAACCAATTATCAGTGTTGGCCTCGGGATGAAGATTGTTGCTCCAAGCCAAACGTCCTTGCCGCAGCAGTGTGATCGACTTGCCATTGTATTCGGCGCCTGTGGCGCCGCAGGCGCCATCCAGCGCAATTTGCGGTAAATACTCGTCCCACGCTTTGCGGATGTAATTGGCGAACGGCTCGGCTTGCGGACCTAACGGCTGCGCCAAATTCTTTTGGCCGCAAGTGGCCCAATGAAATCGCACTACGTCTTGAAAACCGCGCAACGGTTCGGTCTTCGCATTCAAAAACAGATAATGACTGCAAAAGAGCGCTCGGTCTCCAAGTGAGATTGACTCAGGCTCTGCCATACTGTAGTAAACATGATCGCGGCGCTGCCAGTTCATGAAACCATACGAGAGCAGCGGCGTCTCGGAAGTTTCGACCTGCACGTCCGCCGCGGTTTTAATCATGCGTTCTGCTGCAAGTATTTCAACATCAGGAATGAGCGCGGCGAAGAGAGTGCCTTGTTGCATCATTAAGGCGGGAGAGCGAAAGGTGTGGTCGGCAATCACATCGTTGGGCTCGGGCCGGAGTTGTGGCGTAAAAATAAAATCCAGCGGTTTGTATTCCGCGTATTTCTTGCCATCGGGGACAAACGAATAGGTGGAGAGCAGACCATCCAATTTGACCGTGCCGCGCGCGCGATAGGCCACGAAGATTTGCACGAAGGGATCATCCGCTCCCAATGTGATGACTTTAACGATCAGATGATTTTTGTGACTGGCGATCAGAAACACGATTGCATGTTTGTCGTCGTCCTTGATGACTTTCGCCTCGGTGAAAGCAACCGGAACAGGATGGCCGTTGCATTTGAGCGCCGGCTCCGGCCGCAAACGATTGCCGCTTTCGAGCAGCAAATGCCAATCGGAATCTTTGGCAAAGTATGACTCTTGATAATAACCCTCGCGATTTTCGAGGACAATTTTTATGCGGCTGTTCGCCAACTCGATTAATCCACGCTGTGTCTGATCAAGCACAGAGAGTGTCGATGATGATGCAGATTTTGTCATTTGTCAAAGAGAAAGTTGACTTTGCTGCGCAACAGCAACCCAATCTGAGATTTCTACTCTTTTTCCCCTACAACCCCATGATAACCACGAGAACTATGAGAACTAATGATTACAATAGAACTAATGAGAACTATGACAACTATGAGAACTACCACTATATCTTAAATCTTTAATAAACAGTGTATAAATTTCTAAGCAACTACAGACTACTTTAGGGAATAGGAAGATTCCGCAGTATCTCGGTTTTTGAGGTACATATTTTATTGCAATTCGATCTTTGAATTTGTACATCATGGGAGAAAATTTGGAAAAATAATCTTTATTTAATTCATTGTTTTTTAAAGCTATACAGCTTATATTCTTCCATGGTTCTTTTATACAAACATCAACTTTTGATCTTCAACAACATAAGGAGAATGGCAATGAATAACGAGGTTAAAAATAGAACCAGAGCCCAACGAATCAGTGATAATCAAATGGAAATTAGAAAAAGGCTTTGGCCTGAGATAGTGGATGAAATGCTATGGAACAGAAAAAAAGAAAAAGGGTTCACAACTATTCCTAGAACCATGCCATACATTCTGAAAATAATGGATGAGATAGCATCTCCGATCAAAGTGTCTGGAGCATATTTCGCGCTATGGTGCTACGTATTTGATGAATCATTTGTCACAATCACAAATCCAAGTCAAATGGCCTTGGAAGCAGGTTTTAGTGGCCAAAGAGCTGTAACCACATGGAGAGATCGCATGAAAAAATTACAAGAGTTAAAATTCATTGATGCAAAAAGCGGCTCTTCCGGTCCTTATCATTACGTCCTGATATTTAATCCATTTAATGTTATAGAAACTCACAGGAAAAATGGGAATATTGTTTCTGAAACTACAATTAATGTTTTCTTTGAAAGAGCGATTGCTATTGGAGCATTAGAACCATATGAGTAGCGTCGGATTTTGGGTAGCTGTCGTCTGTTTACTATTTGTACTGATAGTCATCGGAGTTGCGATACTAGGCCGGTATGAAGAGATTCATATCAAGGTTTTCCGTTTCCTTGATATCAATCTGACAAAAAGATACCGCTCTAATCGTACAAAAGTTCAACTCTGTCACTTTCTAAAATATAAAATACGAGATGTCTTATGAGCAACAGAATATATTCACAATTCACAGAACTTCTGTTAGAGGTAGAAGTACGTCCTAACTTGGCAGAGAAATTCATAAACCAGTACGCGGAAATAACAGGACTGCGTGTCGCACCAAATGAGAATTTCTTAATTCAGCCCAATAAATGGGGGCGTGAATTGCGCATTTATTTTGATGCTGATGTTATGACGGTTCAAACACTGGTAGCTCTTGGATATAAAGTCGAGAAGCGATTTGCTCGTCATCCAGAGTATCAGTACAGAATAAATAATCAAGGCCTGTTTTGGGATCTAGTCCATTATGGGTACCGTCTAGGAATCAATAATCGGATTCAGCCTGCAATAAATAATTGTAAAAAATAGATCATCACCCATAACCTATTGCGAAGAACTACAGCAAAATGAATTACTTCACTTTCTATGAACCTATATGAGCCTGACATTCAATTGGTATGGCGAATACACCAAAAATCCAACGCTCCATCATCCAAATGAATCGGACTCAACTCCGGTGCAGCATCAACTAAAAAGTGTTCGCGCTGATATAATTCACCTGGGCCAGTCTTGCCATAAAAACACGCGACTTCTTTTTTGTCAAAATCAGAATAGCCGGTTTCATAGTTATTGCCCAACGGCTCCATCTTCACAACGGTGTCGCCTTTCCACGTTACGCGATAGTGATATTGGCGAAAGCCTGGATTGCCGATGCTAATCTCTTCTTGATAAACCGGAAGCGGGTAAGAAATTCTGATGGCCTCTCCCGCTTGCCTGCGGCCGAGATCGAGAAAATTGCCCCACGTTTTGACGCCTGCCATATTTGGCTCAACTTTCATTTCCTCCGGCTTGACAAATTCAGGTATGCGAACCTTGATGTTGCATGACGCTTTCAATTGAATCGTGAGCAAGCCTTGATAAGGCTGGTAACAACGGATCTCCGCTTGCGGCAAAAGTTTGTCGATATGTAAATTCACCGTGAGACCACCGTTGTCGTAACGCGCGGCGTTTTTCCACGTAATGAAAAATGCGTGCGTGCCCGAGCCGCCGCAACAGTTTTGAAAGGCGCGTGTTTTTCCCCGCAGCTCGGGACCGCCCCAGGGCAGAGTTTCGCAGGCAGCCAGAATGTGATTCGGCGAGCTCCAGCCGGCATAACCGCCGATCATGCGTTTATCGATGTCACGCCAGGTGAATTGTTCCGTGTCGGGCTTGCGCGTATCCGATTTTAGCCACGAGGCATCACGCACTTGGCTTTCGATCAAATGATTGCGAACCGTTCTCTCCACTTCGCCCCAATATTCCGGATAGCCGTGATTTGCCAGCGTGACTGCGAGTCCGAGATAATCCATGATCGTGCAGGTTTCACATGAGACGATGTTGCCCTGCCGTTCCATGACTTCCGGCAGAAATCCAAAACGCGTCGTCATGGACTTGACGTGGCGATAAAGCGCCTCGACGCGATGGTAGAGATTCGAATCATTCGTATAAATGGCGTAATCGGCAGCGCCAACCAGCGTGCGCAAATAAGTGTGCATGTGCGCGCCGCGCGGAAAGGTGTTGGTGGCAGGAAAAATCTGCGGATCAGCAAAAGCTTTTTCCACCAAAGATTGAGCCAGGTGCAACGCGAGATCAGAAGGCATCAGACGACCGCAAACCATCAGACTTTTGATGATAAAGCCGTGTGTCAAAGCACTCACGGGTTCTGCGCTGTCTTCATAGCGTTGCTGCAACCTTTCCAACATTTTCTGAATCGCCCTTCGCAGCACGGCATCACCGTTATCGAGATAAGCTGTAACCAATGCGAAAAGCGTCAGCGCTTGGTCGCCGATCACACTCACGCCTTCATCGCCCTGCGAAAAGTGCGTGTTGGGCCGGTGAATCAACCCCGTTTGCGGGCTGAGTTGAGCAAGAATTTTTTTGCGCCAATTTTTTTCGATGGGAAGCTCGACGCCGGTCATGCGCCGCGCCATGATCACCGCTTGCAGTTGCCGCGCGGTAACATCGCCGGAATCGGGCCAGTCGTGCGCGGCTTCGGCGGGATCAGTCCAGAAAATGTTGAAATATGGTACGCCGCTCGCGTCAACCATGTTGGTGTAGTAATTGAAGCTGCTTTTGACGTAAGTTTCGAGAGCGAGAGTTTGCTTGCAGTTGTCATTCATATAAATTCCGCACGTCTGTTTTGGCGAGCTCCACCAAAAATCCAGAAATATTTTTCGTTACCGCTTCAAAATAGCGCTGTCCCTTTTCCGGCGTTGCCGCTTGTGGATTTCCCACGCCGGTATCGACAGTGGCTTTCATCCAGTCGCGCTGTGTCCAGGCCCAACCCTCTCGAAACGCTGTCACCTTGAACTTCCTTAAATTTCCGTCGCCGGCTTCGGAAAGTGGCAGAACCAATTCGGGCGCAAACAATTGCATCAAACTGGTTTCCATTTCTCCAGCATGGTCACCGGCCTCGTCGAAAAACTTCGAGACATCAATGGTGCGATACCAATCGAGCGTGCAGATGATAATTTTGTGCTTCGGCAGCAGCTCGCGAATGATTTGGCGAAAGTCATTGCCGCCGTGCCCGTTGAGCACAACGAGTTTGGGAATGCCTTGATGGGCGAGTGATGCTGCAATGTCGTTGAGCACAGCAAGCTGTGTGCTCGGATTCATGTTGAGCGTCAGTTTGATATCGAGTTGGCCAGTGTTCACGCCGAATGGCACGGTTGGCAACACAATCACCCGCGCGCCGCTCTCCCAAGCGAGACGCGCCGACTCCGCGGCAATATGATCGCATTCCACCACGTCGGTTGAATAAGGCAAATGATAATTGTGCGCCTCCGTAGCGCCCCACGGCAGAATGGCGACTTCGTAAGGAATTTCGCGAACGGTTTTCCAGGTGGTTTCAGCTAAAATGTAAGGTCGACCGGACATGTTTGCTCTCGCTAAAAGCGTTTGCCTGTTTGCCTGTTTGCCCGTTTGCCAGTTAACAGGCCAACCGGCGAACAGGCTAACTGGCAAACATTTATTTCACTCGCTCAATAATCTTCTGCATATTCAACCCAAACATCTTCTTTTTTTCATCAAACGTGCAATGCGAATACGCCATCCAGCCGAATTGCGGAATCGGATCGCGCATAGGTTGGTCGGTGCCGAAAAGAACGCGCTCGGCGCCGACATGCTTGACCATGAATTCGATGACGCGGTAGGTGACGCTGGTTAAAGTAATTTCCAAAAAGACGTTGGGGAATTTCAGCGCGGCGTCGATGCCTTGGCGCGCGGTGTCGAACGAGCTGCCACAGTGCGCGATGATGTGGCTCATGTTTGGATATTTTGGCGCGATCTCATTGATCTCCGCGGTGAAATTCGGTGAGGGGTGCAAAAGCACATACGCATTCATGCGATTGCCATACTCGAACCACGGCGCCCATAATTTGTCATTGTAAGGAAGGTTGGTGCGCGGATTGTACGGTTTGAGGCCTTGCATTTTGTACTGTTCATGAACTTTACGCAAATCAGCTTCCCAGTTTTTGACATATTGCGGTTGCAAGGTCGCGTAACCGTGATAAAAGTTAGGATAACGTGCCATCGCCTGGCGCACGATCTCGTTTCCATCTTCGTAGTCGGCCCAAATTCCAATCCACGCGCTGATGCACATCGCGTCGATGCCCATGAGTTTGGCGCGCTCGAACATGCTTTTGTCATCCGAAAACGGCTGGTGCATGAAGCCGGTGCCAACCGCGTCGTCGTGCGAAATATGCGCGTGCGCATCGATCACGAGAATATCGTTGAGCGGCTTTCCGGCTTTGGCGAGAGCGAGAATCGGATCATCGACTTCTTTCTCGTTATAAGGTTTGGGAAGCGAATCCAATTTGAGCAGCCGCGCGAGATTGCGTCCGGCGATGTTTTGTTTGTCATCTTCGGGAAGCGTGCAATAATCAACAAAAGACTTGGCGGCTCCCGGCGATTTGTCGAGCGCGCCGGTGCCGAAGAGCATGCGCTGCGCGCCGAACCAACCCGCGTAAACTTCCATGGCGCGATTGGATTGGTTCGCCGAAAATTCAAGATAGAGATTCTTGTGCTTCGACATCAACGTGTGCAAATATCGCGTCGAGTCCCAACGGCTGCCTTGCAAAACGACCGGCAAGTTCGGATGGCGGGTGAGCATGGCATCGAGATCAGCGAGCACAACTTGGTTGGAGGGCTCGAGCAGATCGGGGCCATACGTAAATCCACCCTCGATGAGCAGAAGAATCTCATGCTTTTCCAGCTCCGACAGCAGCGCGCCGCAGGTGTCTTCGTTGAAAAAATAATGATGTGTACGCGGATACATTTTGGCAGCGCGGATGCCGTTGTCCTGCATTTCTTTGACAACATCTTTGGGCGGCGGCATCTCGCCGGTGTGGCTCGGCATCACGGCCCAGACGCCGTACAGGCGCGGGCTTTTTTTAAGCTCGTGCAGCAATTTGCGATTGCCGTACATCGGATCATATTCTTTGCCGACCCAATGCGCGATCAGCGCGCCATGAATGCCGCACCATTCCATTTCTTCGAGCAGCACTTCGGTTTCATAAGGCGTTTCAATATCTTTGGGGCCGCGTTTGCCGACCATGGCATAGCAGTCGAAGTAGATTCGTTGATTTAAGGTTGTCATGAGAATTTGAGGTGATTTTAGTCGGTGGGAGGATGCCAGCCAGCGCTTACCCAACGGCGACGGGCCGGAACGATAAACTCGTTGTTAAGCTGCAACGCCGCAACAGTGGCTCGCCCACAAGCAGTGATACCGATAATTTCAGCGCCATCCTCACTCCACTTGAAGTGTTCTAACCATACTTGTTGACGAGGGTTAAACAGTAGCGTTTGCTTTCCAGTGAGAGGATCGACGGCGTCAACTTGTGAACCTTTATAGCTATTGCACCAGCTACAAGCCAACCAAAGGTTCTCTTCATAATTTGTGCCGTCTCGCGCCAAAGGTTGAATATGCTCGACAAATAATTGTGCGCCGCTGAATTTTTGCGCGGTGAGACAATAACCACAGCGATGCCGTGCCGTGGCCATCACCCGCTGGCGGATCGCCTTGGGAATGTAGGACCGGCGCATTTATTGTGACGCAAATGAGTAAAGACCGCGTTGGCGCAATAGCGCATAAGCCTGCGCCTTACGGAGCGTGACTTGGCCGTATGCTTGCCTTAGTTCGTTCAATTCTTTTGTCTCGTCAAGATTCAACGAACGTTTTTGCTGCACTGCCGATAATTTGCGAAGCCGATTTTGTTGCTTGGTAGACATAACACCACTGGCTGTTTTCCAGAGGTCATCATCCGACCAAGCACTCATTGCCGCCAACCCACTTACCATCTCCGGTGGCACATCATCCAATGGCGGCAAGGCGACTCTAAGCGTCTCGACAATGATTTCCTCCATCGGCCGCCGCAACGCTTCGGCGGCACGTTGCGCCCGCTGATAAACGGGCACCGGCATATTCAAAGTAACAGTTTGAAAGTTCATATCTCAGCTCGTAGCAGATTGTATTTTTAGTTGCCACAAACAATATAACAAAATTCTTGTTTGATTCCAAATCAAGACATTACCTGAGAGGTGAACTCACCAGAAAAACGGTTTCACTTTTTCCCGCTCTTTCGGCTCCATCTCCAGCGCGCGCTTGAGTGCAACCCGCGCTTTGCCCAGGGCTTCGTCGATGTCAGCCTGTTTGTGCGAGTAGGAAATAAACCAGCGCAGGGTGACAAAAATCCCCTCGCGAAACAACTCGCGAAACCACAGGTATTCGAGGCGAGCATTGTAATCGCGATCCGGCGTATTGAATTTCAAAAACGGCGCCGGCGGCAATCCCGCGGCTTGTCCTTGGATGCCGAGTTCTTTGGCCACTCCATTAAAGCCGTCCATCAAACGCTTGCCCATTGCCCAAATGTGCTCGTGAACTTTTTCACGTTGCATAATCTTGATGGTGGCGATCGCGGCGGCAATCGATAGCGTTTCGCCGGCATACGTTGTGGTGAGCTTGAATTTGTTGAGCTGTTCCATGTACTGGCGTTTGCCGAGAAAGGTTGAAATCGGATAACCGTTCGCCATGGCTTTGGCATAACTGGCGAGATCGGCATCAACGCCGTAATACTCTTGCGCGCCGCCGAGAGCGAGACGAAAGCCGGTGAGCACCTCGTCGAGCACCAGCAAAATGCCGTATTCTTTCGTTAGCTTGCGCAGATGGCGAATATAATCGCCGCTCGTATCTTCGTTGAGATCATACGGCACGGTCATCACGCAAGCAAGCTGCTCGTTGTACCGGCGAATGAGTTTCTCGGCGGCTTCGAGATTTCCCCACGGCGCGATTTTGACGTAATCTTTGATGATGGCAGGCACGCCGTTGTTGGGGCTGTCTTCGGTGGCAAACCAATCGGGATAGCCGTGGTAACCGCTGACGATGATCATATCGCGTTTGGTATAAGCCCGCGCGATGCGAATATTGCAGAGATTGGCATCCTCGCCGGTTTTCATGAAGCGGCATAGGTCGGCGTTGGGCACGACTTCGTGCAGAAGCTGCGCCAATTCCAACTCGATGGGACTGGCCATGCTGAAGAGCACGCCTTTTTTCATTTGCGCGCGCACGGCGTCATCGACTTCATCATAACAATATCCCAACGTCACCGGGCCGAGCGAGAGGCGAAAGTCGATATATTCTTTTCCGTCCATATCCCAAAGGCGGCAGCCCTTGCCGCGCTCGATGAATTTGGGCATGGTTTCATCAAAAAACGGAAAGGGGCGCTTGGCATTGGTTTGCGTGCCCCAAGGGATGAGTTTCAGGGCTGCTTGGAAATGGAGATCTGAAGTTCTCATGGTAGTCGAGTAATCAGTCATCAGTTCATGTCATTAAGTTAAGCGCGAGTTCTTTTGCAAGGTATTTTGTCCCGAAGGGACATTTGACCATAGCCCACCAATTGATTGGTGGAAACCAGATTTAAACCACCCATCGAGTCCCGAAAGGGACGAATGAAAAAGATATGTTCGCAATATCTCGCTATTCTTTTTCAACCGTCCCTTCGGGACTTTGGATTGAGGTGTTTATTTGCTTTTTCCCAGAGATAAAGTCTCTGGGCTATTCTCACGTTGTCCCTACGCGACAGAATCCGGCCTGCTAACTTAATGACATGGAGTTAGCAGTTTTCAGTGAAAAATCAATTGCTGAATCCGCATACAAAAAGTTTTTCGGTAAGCGGATTGAGCTGATTAAGCGGATTTTTATCAGGTACCGATTTGCATGATCGCCCCATACAGCCAAATGATCACCCCAATGATCACCCAACACAGAATAAAACCGTAAATATCACCTTTGGTCAATTTCCAAAATTCCCAGTCCGTGCCGGGGAAAACCTTGTCGCGTTCGACAATTTCGGGATCGTCGATGGCGGCTTGAACGCGCCGGGCGTCTTCCTCCGGATCGGCCACCACCGGTGTGTGAATGGCGGCGTAAAATTCGCGCAAGACTTTTTCCGAGTTGCGCTTGGTGACAAGGCTGACGCCAAACAATACCACAAAGGGGAAGATGATGTCAAAAAGAAAAGACGCCGTCGCCACTTGCGGTTTGGTCATTTGGGTAAAATCGACGCCGGCGAGCGAGATCAAATAAACCTGCGTACGGAACATGCCCTGGCCGGCCCACGGCGAATTGGGATCTTCGGGGTTCTTGCGCACCACGGTTTCGTAAAAAATGCCGGCGGGCGGCGCGGTTTTGGTTTTCTCGATGAGCTGGCCGAGATATTGCGCGCGGCCTGCGGTGACGTCTGCCTCGATGGCTTTGGTTTGTATCACTGCCGTGCGCGCCTGGGTTTGAATGGTCAGCGCCGGATTCTCGCGATTGTTGTTGATAAGCGGCACGAGGTTCGGTATGACGATCGTAATGAAAACCGAAAGAATCATTTGGGTAGCGACCGCCGCAGTGGTGAGACGCCGCCAGAAAAACACCAACCAGATCGCCGGGCCGATGGTCGTCAAAACCGAAAGCAGGTATTTAAACACGACGAAGATGTCGCCCACCTGCAGGGAAAAATAAACCGTGCCCAGCAACCCCAAAATAATGATGAGCCGTCCGATCAGAACCTGGGCTTTTTCAGTGATATTGGGCCGGATCGGCAGCAGAACGTTTTTGATGAACGAGGCGCTCCACTCCAAGCCGGCGGCGCTGGATTGATCCATGTTCGCAGAAAAAATGGCGGCGATCATCAACCCGATGAAGCCGACGCCTAAAAGCTCGCGCGTCATCACGCCCCAAATATTGGTTGGATCGGAAAGCCGGCCGGCATAAAGGCCGAGAGCGATCAAACCGGTCAAAGCCCAGCCGATCATCATGAAACGTTTCGCAAAAGAGCCGGCGACAAAACCAAGACGCGCGGCGTTATCATCCCGCGCCGAGCCGCCAATGGTAAATGCCCGCGGCGCATTGACCACCAAATTAACGGTTACTGCGGCGGCGACGTAATACCAGGTGTACTCGCTGGTGACATCTGAACCAAAGAGCGAAAAGTATTCCGCCGGCACTTTGGCGTGCAGTCCGGCGAATCCGCCCAGCGCTTTCAATCCGGCGGGAATTAACGCCAACGAAAGAAAAACGAGCAGCAGGCCTTGAATCACATCGGTGACCGCCACGGCCAGCAACCCGCCCATGATGGTGTATGCCGCGATCACGGCCGCATAAAAAACATAAAACCACGGCAAACTCAAATAAGAAACGTAGGCTTGGATGTCACCGCGCTTGGCTTTTTCCTGCAGAATGCCCAGGCGAGTTTTCTCTGTTGGCGTCAATTCTGCAAAGCCGGATTTTTTCTCCAACTCTTGCAGCTCGGTAAATTCCTGCACGCTTTGCCGTTCGGCGAGGGAATACGCGGACTCCGGCTTCACCATCATAGCTTGCAGGGTTTTGCCCATGAGCAAAAAACCGATTGAACCGCCGTAAACCGTGGTGGCGATCAAACAAAATGTGAACAGGCCGGCGAGGAAGCGGCTCTCAAAACGATGGAGATAAATATCACCGTTGGCAATGTAGCGGGCGCGGCGCTGGAAAAGAGCGAGGTAAAGCCACTGAAACGGGGTATGAAAGAGCACGAGATTTTGAAACCAAACCCCTTGCAAGCCTTGCCGGTAAATTTCGCGCGCCACGCCGGAGGATTGATCGGCGCTGGTAATGTTGCCGAACCACAGGAAGGTGTTCAGCACTTTGCCCAGCCGTCTTCCCCCTTGATAAAAATCGGTGGTGTTCTTGATTTTCTTGTTCGCCCATTTGCCAATCCAAATCATGCTCGCAAAATAACCCGCCAGAATGAGCCAATCGATCAGATGCAGGCCGAGAAAGTGCATGGTGCCTCGCTGGTGGTACCTTCGGTTGGTTTTTGACGATGAACATGTTCAAAATTTTCGTAACAGGCCGGAGACAACTTTCGGCTCAGATGGAAACGCGCAGACGACGGACACATTTGCGGAGTAGAATATGCAAAGAACGGCAAAGAATGGCAAGCATTATTTCGAAATTTTTTTCGGAGAGCTTGCAATTAGGGATTAGCCGAATTATCTTTTCGTAGCCCTGTCCCCTTGTGGGACATTGTTGAGATATCAAGTTTTATAACTTCGACAGCGACCCACAAGGGGTCGAGACTACAAAAAAGTGAATGGAGATATTTATGCAAAGACGCACATTCATTAATAGTTTCGCGGGTGGATTTGCCGCCTTTCTCGGCGAGCCGCTCTTTCGAGACGAGACTTTGGCAAAGCTGCGTCATTTCGACGATTTTATTCGAAGCGGCAATGACGCCAGCGACGAACGCTACTGGGCATTGGTGCGCGAGCAGTTTCCGTTGACGCGCGAGCGCGCTTATCTCAACACCGGCGGCTTGGGGGCTTCGCCTTATGTGGTGATCGACGCGGTGGTTTCGCGGATGAATGAGCTTGAACGTATTTCAGAGACCGGCCACAGCGAACAACTTTGGCTGAGCGTCAAACAGAAAGCCGCGGCGCTGCTCGGTTGTGATGCCGAAGAGATCGCATATACACGCAATGCGACAGAGGGCATCAATATCGTCTGCAACGGATTGCCTTTGAAACGCGGCGACGAGGTGATCACCACGACGCACGAGCATGTCGGCAATGCGGTGCCGTGGTTGGCGCGGCAGAAGCGCGATGGCATTGTGCTCAGGCTTTTTGAGCCATCCACAAAATCGGCGCAAGAAAATCTCGACCGTATCGCGCGCCTGCTTTCCAAACGCACACGGCTGGTCAGCGTGCCGCACGCGACAACAACGACTGGGCAAGTTCTGCCGGTCAAGGAAATTGCGGCCATGGCGAAAGCCAAGAACTTGTGGTTTTTTATTGATGGGGCACAAACTGCCGGCATGATGACTTTCAATCTGCACGACATCGGTTGCGATGCGTATGCCACCAGCGGCCATAAATGGTTGGTTGGACCAAAAGGAACGGGCTTGCTCTACGTGCGCAAAGATATGCTCGACGTGATTCAAGCGTTGGAAGTCGGCGCGTATTCCGACAAAAGCCATGATCTGCAAACTGGCGAGCTGACGTTTCATCCCACCGCCCAGCGCTACGAATATGGCACGGTGAGCACGACATTGTTTACCGGCGTGGGCGCGGCTATTGATTTTCTCACGAAAATCGGCATGGAGAATGTGTGGAATCGCGACGCCGCGTTGTCAACGGCGTTTTTAAATGGCCTCAAGGAAATTCCACAAGTCGAAATTCTCTCGCCGCTCGATCAAGCTGAGCGCAGCGCGATGATAACCTTTAAAATGAAAAACATTGAATACCTAAAGCTGCAAAGTTTTCTCGCGGAAAAATACAAACTGCGTACGCGTGGCGTGGGCGAAGCCGGCGTGAACGGGCTGCGGATTTCGTGGCATATTTACAACTCGTTTGAGGAGGTGAATCGGGTTTTGGAGGGAATCCGAGAAGCGGAGAAATTGTGAGGCAATTGTAAGAATATCACCAAAGGATAACTCGATAATGTTAAGATAAACTCCCTGATCATATTGTCATGGATCAAATCTATGGCTCGCGCGTTGAAAAAAACGCCAGCTCGGCGAAGCTCAATGTAAAATTTTTTTTGGTTAACATCAATTCTCACCAGTTGCTAATGTGTTAAAAGTTAGGATAAAATTCTGCTTGCCTTGCTGCATGCAGTCAAGGAAAAGTTTCCATGCCTTTTTTTGAACGCGGATGACACGGATTTGACGGGTTAACACGGATAAAGCAAAAAAAACAAAAATCCGTGCGAATCCGCGTAATCCGTGTTCAAAAGCTTTTGAGAGTTTAATGGTCCCTCAATTTGTTCCAGCGTTAAACGTCGCGCCTTTCGTATTCAGCCGGATGCGATAGATGGCGGTGTTCGAGGTGATAAACAGCGTCGAGCCGTCTGTAGAAGCTCGATAGAAATGTCATGGTTTTGGCCACAATAGAAATGTCAGGAGGAATATAAAATAACTGTGTTCAGCAGTCAAGGGTTTTAAGTTATATTTTAGCGCTGATGAAGTTTTT
>Ga0187892_10000630_pt1 | contig 89846 bp, 80 predicted proteins | sample MA1701073metaG_FD_139345 | JGI IMG/M metagenome (GOLD analysis project Ga0187892, IMG submission 139345) | Bio-ooze microbial communities from a basaltic lava cave in the Kipuka Kanohina Cave System on the Island of Hawaii, USA - MA170107-3 metaG ... | reverse complement strand
CTCGAGCGCGTCGTCATCGACCTCCACGGTCGTGTTGTACAACGCGTCCATTCCGTCGCGTCGGCAACCGGAGATCCAGTACTCGTCCTTCGTCACGACGTCGTAGAAGTTGGCCTTGAAGCCCTGCCCTCTCAACGAACGGAAGACCTGGCTCCCGTACACGATCTTCTTCCCGCCGTTCTTGACCTCGACCCAGCCGATTCTCGCCGGCCCCGTGAGGCCGCCCGACTTGTCCTCGATCCACATCACGCGCTTCACGGCACACCTAACTCGTACTATACTCGGCGGCGGCGGCCTAATTCGGCCGCGACCGGAGGTTGGGCGAGGCGGCAAGTCCTGGATGTGAAACGGGTTACGGCCCGGGGCCGAGCTCGACCCCGGGCGTGATAGGCAGGTCTGCCTAAAACTAAACTCGGCGGGCGCGCCGCGCTCGGGCCGACATGGGGTGGTGTCGGTCCCCCGGAGCCCCCCCCATTTCAGGACGCGGTGAGAACGATGGCACGGACGCCATCGCGCGGCGCAAGGAGGATGCCCTTGCGCCGCACGCCGCTCTTCCGGCCCGGCTCGAGCTCGAACCGCGCGCGCGAGAGGATCGTCGCGAGCACGACGCGCATCTCGTGAAGCGCGAACGCCATCCCCAGGCACCGCCGCCGTCCGCCGCCGAACGGGAACCACGCGTTCGGGTCCGGCGCCTTGTCGAGGAACCGCTCGGGGCGGAAGGCCTCGGGGTCCGGGTAGAGCGCCGGGTCGCGGTGCGCAAGCACCATGCACGGCGCGAGGTGGACGCCCGCCGGGTACTCGCGCCCGCCCGCCACGAACGGCTTCTTCAGGAGCCGGATCACGAGCGGGACGACCGGCCGCAGCCGGTGCGACTCGCGGATCGCGGCGTCGAGGTACGGCGTCTCGTCGAGGCCGCGCGACACTTCCTCCCGGATGCGCGCGAGCGCCGGCGGATGCGAGAGGATCTGCTCGAACGCCCAGCCGAGCGCGATCGCGGTCGTGTCGTGGCCCGCGAGGAGCAGCGTCATCAGGTGGTCGCGAAGCTCCTCGTCCGTGAGCGGCGCGCCGTCCTCGTGCCGCATCCGGAAGAGCAGCGAGAGGACGTCGTCGCCCGGCGGCGCCTCGCGGCGGCGCGCGAGGAGGCTGTAGATGGCGGCGTCGAGCTTCCGCCGCGCGATCACGATCGGCCGCCACGGCGTGAACGGCCGCAGCCAGCGCGGCACGAGGCTCCCAAGGAGCGCGAGCGGCCGATCGACCTTCTCGAGAAACCCCCGGATGAACCCCGCGAACGCCTCGTCCCGCTCGCCGAAGACCGTCTCGAGGATCACGTCCCGCGTGATCCCGCGGCACTCCTCCTCGAGCTCCACGGTTCCCCCCGCCCTCCAACCTCCCATCCGCCGGAGCGTGGCCGCGCGGATCGCGCCCGTGTGCCCGCGCATGCGCTCGCCGTGAAACGGCGGCACCTGCGGCACGCGCTGCCGCCAGTGCGCCTCGTCGTCGAGCACGAGCAGCGAGTTCTCGCCAAGCGTCTCGCCGAGGAACGCGTTCGACTCTCCGGAGTGGAGGACATACGGGTCGCCGGTGAAGACGTCCTTGATCGCCGCGGGGTCGGAGAGCATCACGATCCGGCCATGGCGCGGGAAGCGCACGGTGAAGGGCGCGCCGTGACGGCGACGCGCCCCGTCGAGGAACGGGTACGGCCGCAGGATGTACTGCAGGAACTGCCAAAGGGAGGGGCTTCGGGGACCGGGCGGCAGCGTCACGGCAGGATCTTCCCGTCGTGGAGCTTCACGTGGCGGTCGCAGCCCTCGCAGATCTCGAGGTTGTGCGTCACGAGCACGAGCGTCGCGCCCGTCCGTTTCCGCGCGGCGTGGAGGACTTCCATCACCTCGTGGCCGGTCCTGCTGTCGAGGTTGCCCGTCGGCTCGTCGGCGAGGATCAGCGCGGGTTCGTTCGCGAGCGCGCGGGCGATCGCGACGCGCTGGCGCTCGCCGCCGGAGAGGCCGCGCACGCCGGAGTCCGCCCGGTGCGCGAGGCCGACGTCGCCGAGCAGCTTTCGCGCGCGATCGCGGCGCTCGGCGCGGCGCATGCGCGGCACGAGCGGCACCTCGACGTTCTCCGCCGCGCGAAGCACCGGGATCAGGTTGTGCAGCTGGAACACGAATCCGATCCGTTCCGCGCGCACGCGCTCCATCGCGCGGCGCGAGTCGATCCGTTGGCCCTCGAAGAGGAGCTCGCCCTCGTCGGGGAGATCCATCGCGCCCATGAGGTTCAGTAGCGTGGTCTTGCCGGAGCCGCTCGGGCCGGTGACCGCGACGAACTGGCCGCGGCCGAGCGCGAGGTCGACGCCATCGAGCGCGACGACGAGGCCGCCCTCGAAGACGCGGCGGACGCCGCGAAGCTCGACGAGCGGCGCGGTCCCCGGCTCGCCCGCCGGAGCCTTGGCGGAGGCGGGAACCCGTTCACTCATAGCGAAGCGCCTCCACCGGCTTCAGGTTCGCCGCGCGATACGCCGGGTAGAGCGCCGCGGACACGCCGACGAGCACCGCGACGAGCCCGCCCTTGACGAAGGTGGACGGCAGGTAGGTCGCGATGAGGTAGGCCTTGTTCCAGAACGCGATCAGCGCCTCGGTGCCCGCGACGCCGAGGAGGAGGCCGAAGGCGCCGCCGACGCACGAGAGGAGGAGCCCCTCGACAAGCACGATGCGGAGGACGCGGCCGCGCGACCAGCCGAGCGCGCGGAGCGTCCCGATCTCGCGCGTGCGCTCCGAGACGCTCATCATCATCGTGTTGAGGACGCCGAGGATGCCGATGACCATCGCGATCACGGTCACGAGCGCGATGAACTCGTCGAGAACCTCGAGCTGGTCGGCGTACTGGCTCGTGAAGTCGCCCGGCGGGACGGCGCGCAGGCGCGGCAGCTCGACCTCGATCGCCCTCTGCACGCTGTCGGCGGCCGTCGCGGCGGTGTAGACGAAGAGGAGCGTGTAGTTGTCGGGGCGGCCGAGTTGGCGGCCGAGCACGTCCGCGTGGATGACGACCCCGGCGTTCTCCCACGCGAGGTCCGAATCGAAGATGCCGACGACTTCGTACTCCGCGCCGTAGATGGGCACCTTCGCCCCGACGCCCCACCCGAGCGACTCGGCGATGAACTTGCTCACGACGACCTCCGTCGGCTTCTGGAAGAGGCGGCCTTCGCGGAGGAACGCGCGGTACTTGTTCATGATCCGCTCCTCGGGATAGCGCCCGAAGAGGAGGATGGCGGGGAGCACGGGCGTCTGGTCGCCGTTGCTCGGCGGCCGGAACGCCGAGAAGTGGACGCGCGAGACGGCCTCGACGCCGTCGATCGCGCGGATCCGCGCGACGTCGTCGAGCGTGACCTTGCTGAAGACGAGGTCGGCAGCATCCCCGCTGAAGACGATCAGCGAGGCCCCGCTCGCCTCCATGTAGCGGTCAAGGCTCCCCTTGAGCCCGTGCGTGACCGAGATGAGCGCGACGACGCCAGCGACCGCGACGGAGACGCCGAGCATCGAGAGCCCGCTCCGGACCTTCCGCTGCAGTAGGTTCCGCCAGACGTAGGACATCGTACTAGGTACGGGGGTTGGCGTGCCTATCTCCTTGTTACGCGCGTAGTTATGGCGGCGAGGTGCGGACTTGGAGTCCGCGCCCCCCCGCCGTCCCCCCTCTCTTCTACTTGGAGGTGCCAGCGATCCCACCGCGGTCAGCGGGCCTTGCGCTTGAGGTCGATCCAGACCTCGCGCATCTCCCCCGCGGCGACCTCGATCTCGATCGGTTCGGCCGGCTCACAGCCTGCTACCTCGCCGAGGCTGACCGTCCATACGCCGGCGCGTCCGCGTCGAGCGTCACGCGGTTCGGCGGCGCCCTCTCCCCTAGGCGCGCCGGGTCCGTCGTCGTTCAACGCCGGATGCGGCCGCGCGGCGGCCTCATGGCGGCGCCCGGTTGCGGCGCCGCGAAGTCCAGCGAGGAGCGCCGCCGACCTGGGTCGGACGGAGAGACATGGCGAGGCGGCGCAACGACGCTGGGCGGCCTCGCAGTGGGCTGACTCTAGGAGGGTTTCAAGACAGGGCCTACCGCCCCGCGGGCGGATTCACGAGCTTCACGTGCCGGCCGCTGGAGACGCGCGCGATCCCCTCCATCAAGACCTTTGCGTCCCGCTTCGCGTCGCGGATCTGGATCGTGTCCACGACGAGTTCCATCGGGCGAAGGCTTCGAACTCCGGCATCGCCGCCCCCCGCGACCCATTCTATCTAGCGGCCCGGCCCCCGACGCCCCCTCACGTCGTGGCCGAGCCTACGCGAACCGCGAGCCGGACTGGTAGCGGCGGAGCCCGAGCCGGAACACGAGCGCGGCGAGCGCGACGTACGCGGCGGCGGCGCCCAGGACGGCGAGCAGCGTCCCCCACGAGAAGCGGTGCAGCAGGTCCACCGGAAGGTAGCCGATGAACCCAGCCGGCAGCGCGGTGAAGAGGAGCAGCTTCAACCACCCGCCGAAGATCGTGCTCGGGTAGAGGCTGAAGAGGATCAGGAAGTGCCACGCCTGCCGGCTCACGCTCGTCGTGTCCCCGAGCCAGAACGCGAGGCTGTGGAACATCACGTTCCACGAGAGGAAGATCGCGGCGCCCGACACCGCGGTCACGAGGCAGATCGGCAGCGTCGCGGGCGCGAGAAACCCCGCGACCGCGAAGAGCACGACGCCGCTGAAGAGGTCGCCCCAGCCCGACGCCTCGCTCTTCGATGCGACGCACTGGAGCAGCACGTCCTTCGGCTGCGTGAGGAACGCGTCGAGCCCGCCCTCGTGGATGCGTCGCGCGAGATCGTTCACGCCGTGGCCGAGCACGACCGCGATCCCGAACGCCGACGCGGCAACCGCGTAGATCGTGACCGTGTCCACGGCGCGCCAGCCGCGCACGTCGCCGTAGTGCCGGAAGAAGAGCAACCAGAGCACGAGCATGATGACGTTGTTCAGCGCCATGAAGACCGCGCGCGCCCAGAACGCCCCCCGCAGCGCCACCGACGCCTTCAGGTTCGTGAGGAGCAGCGCCCCGAGGTACCTCATCCGCCGTTCACGTCCAGCACCGCGAGCGCGCGGCGGTAGAGCCACGAGAGGAACGCCACGAGCGCGACGCCCCAGCCGAGCAGGAGCAGCGCGGTCCGTGCCGCCACGGCGGGATCGGGAGCGAACGCGAGCCGCGCCCAGCCGTGCAGGAGCGGCGCGAACGGCGTGAACTGCGCCGCGCGCTGGAGCCACTCGGGGTAGACCTCGAGCGGGAAGAGGAGGCCGCCGAGGAAGAAGAAGAGCTTCTGCCAGATCCAGAAGAGCGGCTGCGTGTCGCCGATCCAGAAGGCCATGAGCCCGATCGCCGCCTGCCAGAGCACGAGGAGGAAGAAGGAAAGGGTCGCGAGGGGAAGGGAGAGGAGGACGCCCCTCGGCGGCGGGGTGCCGGTGAGGATCCACGCCGCGGCCCCCCCGGCCCCCCCGATCAGGAACAGGCGCACGAGCCCGCTGCCGAACCCCTCGGCGACCTTCGTCCAGAGGTACGAGACCGGCCGGGCGATCCGGTAGGCGATGTCGCCGCGCCGGATGTCGTCCTCGATGTCCAAGGAGAGGAGCGGCATCGCGAGCACGACCCACTCCGTGAGCGCGACGTACCAGACGTACGAGCTCGGTGCGCCGAGCGCGTGCCAGAGGCGCGAGAGGATGAGGAGGATCGCGAGGTAGAAGACGGCGCGTGCGAGCGCCTCGCCCCGGGCGTGGAGCGCGTGTCGCGCGGCGAGCGCCGCGATCGCGATCTGCTTCATCTTGCGCTCGCGTAGATCGCCTGGACGATCTCTTCCATCGGCGGGTCCTCGACCGTGAGGTCGCGGAGCCGCGTGGCGCGGAGCGCCGCCTGGACGACCGCTTCGATCGGCGTCTTGTCGACGTCCACCTCGAGGACCGTCCGGTGCGGCGCCGTCTCGGTCACGGTGACGCCGGGCAGCGCGAGCGCGATCCGTTCGTCGGCCGTCAGCAGGGTGACGACCTTCCGGCGGATGTACGTGCGGCGCAGGTCGGCGATCGGCCGGTCGAGGAGCAGGCGGCCGTTGTGGATGACGAGCACGCGGTCGCACACGCGCTCCATGTCGCCCGTGTCGTGCGAGGTGAGGAGGACCGTCGAGCCGTCGCGGCGCGACGTGTCGCGGACGAGGTCGCGGATCACGGCCTTCGCGGTGACGTCGAGGCCGATCGTCGGCTCGTCGAGGAAAAGGACGTGCGGCGCGTGCAGGAGGCTTGCGACGATCTCGCAGCGCATCCGCTCGCCGAGCGAGAGCTGGCGCACCGGCGTGTCGAGGAGTCTCCCCACGCCGAACGCCTCCACGAGCTCGGCGCGCCGGCGCGCGTGGGTCGCATCGTCCTGATCGTAGACGCGCGCGAGGAGCGCGAACGTGTCGCGCGCCGGCAGGTGGTACCAGAGCTGCGTGCGCTGGCCGAAGACGGTGCCGATCCGGTAGGCGAGCCGCTTGCGCTCGGCCCACGGCACGAAGCCGAGCACGCGGGCGATGCCCCCGGTGGGGTGCAGGATGCCCGCGAGCATCTTGATCGTCGTGGACTTGCCCGCGCCGTTCGGCCCGACGAAGGCGACTCGCTCGCCCGGCTCGATGCGGAAGCGGACGCCGTCCACCGCGACGACATCTCGCGTCGGCGGGCGCACGAGGTAGCGCAACGCGCCGCGGAAGCCCTTCGGCCGCTCGCGCACGCGGAACACCTTCCGGAGACTCTCGACCTCGATGGCGCCGGACACGATCTACCTATGAACCGGGGGAGCGCATGCGGGTTCGCCGCGTTGCGGACCATCGTGCCGCATCCGGATGCCATAACGGCTTTCCCCTGAACGACTTGCGTCGTTCCGATGGCGCAAGGGGTACGTTACCGTACGCGGAGGACGCGGTCGGTGCGGCCGCCGCGGTCGGATCCGTTCCAGTCGGTGTTGGAGGTGATCACGTACACGGCGCCGTCCGGCCCCTGCGCGACGTCGCGCAGGCGGCCGTGCGTCCGTCGGAGCAGGATCTCCTGCCCGACCACCTTGCGGCCGTCGAACTTCACCCGCACGAGGCACTGACCGACGAGGTTCGCGAAGAGGAAGTCTCCCTTCCAGCCCTTGAGCGCGTCGCCGGTGTAGAAAACGGCGCCGCCGGGGGCGAGCGCCGGGGTGTACTCGAGCAGGGGCGGCACGGTCCCCTCGCGGGTCTCGCGGTGGTGCACGAGCGGCCAGCCGTAGTTCCTGCCGGCCTCCACGAGGTTCACCTCGTCGCCTCCGCCGGGGCCGTCGTCGCCCGTGGGGCCGTGTTCCGTCTGGAAGATGAGGCCGGTCCCGGGCTGCACGGCCATCCCCTGCGAGTTCCGGTGGCCGTAGCTGAAGATCTCCGGCCGCGCGTCCGCGCGACCGGCGAACGGGTTGTCCGCCGGCACGCTGCCGTCGTCGTTGAGGCGCAGCGTCTTGCCATTCAGGTCCATGAGGTCCTGCGCGCGCTGCCGCTCGTGGCGCTCGCCCAAGGTGAGATAGAGCTTGCCGTCGGCCCCGAAGGCGAGCCGACATCCGAAGTGCTTGTTCTCCGAGGCGCCGGGGAAGCCCTCGAAGACGACCTGCGGCGCCCCCAAGGCCCCCTCCTCTTCCCGGAACCGGGAGACGCGCGTCATCCCCTTGCCGTCCCGCGCCACCGTGTACGCGAGGTAGAGAAGGCGGTTGTTCGCGAAGTCGGGATGGAACGCGAGGTCCATGAGCCCGCCCTGCCACTCCTGGACCACGCCGGGGACGCGCTCGGGCCGCGGGTCGAGGACACCCCCGGTCGCGACGCGCAGGTGCCCGCCCGCTTCCGTGATGAACAGCCGCCCGTCCGGGGCGAAATCGAGCGCCCACGGGTTCTTGAGCCCCTCCACGAAGACCTCGACGACATGGGGCGTCGGCTCGAGCGCGGGCGGCTCGTCGGCCCCGCACGCGAGGGCAAGAACCGGCAGGGCGAGGATCGCGGCGCGCCGGAGCGGGGCGCCCGGCGGGCTCACCGGTGCGAGTCGAGGAAGTGGACGACGCGGCGTCCCCATTCGGCGTAGCTCGCCTCCATCCGCTTCGGGTCGAGCGCCGGGGCGCCCTGCTCATACGGCCACTCGAGCCGGCTCACGGCCGTGACGAGCCGCGTCCCCGTCACCGTGTCCACCGCTTCCGCCTCGATCGCGATCCCGGCGTCGCGCCCCGGCTGCGCGGGCGTCACGTCGGTCAGCACGACCTGCAGGCGCATCGTGTGCGCGCCCCCGAGCGACACGATCTCATAGTAGGGCTCGATGCTCGCGACGAGCCCGTCCCGGAGACTCTTCGCGACGTCGCGCAGGGCGTCCTGCCCCAACGCCTCGCCTGGCGAGCCCTTCACGAGGTGGATGAGGACGGCCTCGATCACGAGCCGGTCGTAGCTCGCGAAGTCCGCGTCCGGGCGCTGCCAGCCCCATTGGTTCGTGTAGCGCGTGCTCGGCTTCATCTTGGAGTAGTCGCCGAGGTACCCGGACGCGTACGGGGGCCGGCTGTTGCAGGCCGCGACGGCGAGGAGGAGGACGAGGGCGGCGCGACGCATCAGTAGGGCACTCCCCAGTAACGCTCCCACTTTTCCTTGAGCGGGGGGGGCAGGGGGGGCCGGTCGGCCGCCACCTTGAACCCCTTGTTGTCGCGCCACCACGCGTCCATCGCCTCGCGCGACGGTCCGAGGTCGTGGCCCGTGAGCACGGCGAACGCGAGGCGGAAGTCCTCGAGGAAGACGGGTTCCTTCGCGCGCCGGCCGCGCGGGTCCCCGGCGAGCCGGAGCCCCTTCACGAGGTCCTCGAGCGACCGCGTCTCGCGGACGTTGGCGATCCCGAGGATCCGCGCGCGCCCCGACTCGACCGTGAGCCCCTTGAACGGCGAGTCGAAGAGCACCTCGAGCGACGACTTGTCGCCGTGCCTTCCGATCGCCTTCAGGAGCGCGGCGAAGACGTCCTCCTTCTTGCTCAGGTCCTTGTCGCGATGGTAGAGGCGGTGGAGCTGGCGCAGTGCGCTCCGGTTCCTCGACCAGCCGAGCGCGTCGATCGCCGCGATCTGGACCGCGGATTTCCGCGACAGCCCTTTCGCGATCAGCCGGATGACATCCTCGTGGTTGACCTTGGCGGCCGCCTCGATGGCCGCGATGATCTCCTCGTCGTTGCCGTTCGCGTAGGCGGTCTTGAGGTTGTCGACGGCCGCCTTGACCTGCTCCTTCGCCGGCGCCTCGATCCAGCCGAACGGCGAGCCGCTGGCCGGGGAGAACCCGGCCATCTCCGCGCTGCCGTACGGGATCTCCCAATAGGTCTCGAAGGACCGGGCGACGTCCGACGGGACCGAGGGGCGCTCGGACGCCATCTGGAAGCCCTTCTCGTTCTCGCCCCACCACTTCTGCCATGCGGCCCGCGACGTCCCGAAGTCCTGCCCCGTGAGCGTCGAGAGCGCGACCCGGAATGGGATCCCGTACGTCTCGTCCCAGGGGTCGCTGCCCATGCCCGCCCGCCCGCGGTTGGGGCCGACGCGCTTGGACAGGTCGACGAGCGCCCCCACGGACTTGGCGGAGCGGATGTTCCCGAGGCCCATGAGCCGCGCGGTCCCGTTCGCCAGCGTCAGGTTGCGGAACGGGCTGTCGGTGAGGACGACGATCGACGCCGCGTCCCCGTGGCGACCGATCGACTTGAGGAGGAGCGCGTAGAGCTCCGCGTCGTCGCGCAGCGCGGTGTTCTTCCAGTAGTCGCTCGTCAGCAGCTTGAGCGCCTCCTCGGACGGGTTCCATCCGAGCGCGTCGATCGCCTCCCGACGCACGGCCCGCGCCGAGTCGCGCGTGGCGCGACCGAGGAGCTTCACGACCGCCGGATCCGCGACCCGGCCCGCGCTCCGGATCGCCTCGACCTTCTCCTCCTCGCCGCCCTCGCGGAACGCCGTCTCGAGCGTCTTGACCGCCTCGTCGGGCGTGGGGCCCTGCGCCGCCGCCCCCAGCGCGAGCACGAGAAGCGCTGTCGCCGTTTGCCGCATGGGACATGCACGTTAACCGGCGCGGGCACGGCGGGTCAACCGGACGCGGGCACCTGTTCGGTTCCTGTTCGCGTCAGGCCCCCTCACCGCCCGGGCACGCAACGGGCCGCTTCGCGGCGGCCCACGGGCCCGGTTACGATGCGGCAATCGTGCGGCCGACCCTGCCCTTCGTGCTCCTCGCCGCGTGCGGCGGGTCGGCGCCGGAGCTCGACGGCACCTGGGAGAGCGAGCGCGACGCGAGCGCCCGGATTGCGATCGACGGCGACAAGGTCACGATGAACGTGGCCGGCCTGAACCCGACCGTCTACCGCCAGCGGGTCGAGCGCACGGCGGAAGGGTACCGGCTCCGTTGGACGAAGGAGGGCGGGGAAGAGCTCCATGTCGAGGCGCGCCTCGACGCCGACCGTCTCCTGCTCGCGTTCGAGGGGCAGGACTTCGTCCTCCGGCGCACGGCACGGTAGCCCCGCGCCGCTTCCGCCGGCCGGCGCGCCGTCGGTCGTCCGCCGCCGATGCTAACGTTGGACGATCGTGGCAAGGCTCGGCATCGCTTGCGTCCTCGTGGCGCTGGCCGCCTGCCGCCGGGATCCGCCCGCGGGAGGCATCTACGGACTCAGGGCGAGCGTCGAGTCGCTGGGGCCGCTCCCCGACGGGCTGCCCGGGGTCGAGGTGACCCTGCGGATCCCCGGCGAGGGGGGGACGTTCCGCCACGTGACCTCCTCGGACTGGGACGGCGGGAGGCGGGAGCTCGTGGTGAGGATCCGATCGCAGCGGGGAAAGGCGGAAGGGGGCCGCTGCACCCTCTACCGGTCGATCAAGCGGTTCAAGGCCTCCCCTGAGATCGCGGACGCGCGGGGATCCTGCAGGCTCAAGGTCTTCTATTCGTACGGCGAGCTCGGCGCCGGCGCCGACCCGCGCGACCGCGAGATCGCCGACTCCACGTTCGACCCGTGGTGGGGCCGCTCCCACTCGAAGTAGGTTCCCCCCGCCCCCCCTCTTGACTGTACTAGTTGACCTAGTACAATTGAGACATGGTCTTCCTCCGGGTCGATCCCGCGGGCGACGAGCCGGTGTTCCAGCAGATCGTGGACCACGTGAAGCGGGAGATCGCCACCGGCCGGCTCAAGCCCGAGGATCGGCTGCCGTCGGTGCGCGACCTCGCGAAGGAGCTGGTGATCAACCCGAACACGATCGCGCGCGCGTACCAGGCGCTCGAGGCGGAGGGCGTCACCTACTCGCGGCGCGGCGCGGGGACGTTCGTGGCGGCGAACAGGCCCGTCATGAAGGGCGACGAGCGGCGGCGCCGATTCCGCGAGGCGCTCGAGGCCGCGCTCGCGGACGCGTTTCATCTCGGCATCTCGGAGGACGAGGCGCGGAGGGCGTTCGACGCCGCGATGAAGCGCTTCCGCTTCGTGGAGAAGGCATGAACCCGATCGCATTCGAGCGGCTCACGCACTACTACGGCGCGACGAAGGCGCTCGACATGCTCACGTTCGACGTGCCGGCGGGCTGCGTCTTCGCGCTGCTCGGCCGGAACGGCGCGGGGAAAACGACGGCGATCAAGTGCCTGCTCGGGTTCCTTCCGCCGACGCGCGGGGTCGCGCGGATCCTCGGCCACGACGCGGCGGCGCTCCCGTCCGCGGAGCGCGGCCGGATCGGCTACGTCGCGGAGGGGCAGCGGCTCGTGCCGTGGATGCGCGTGAAGGAGCTCGTCCAGTACCAGCGCGCGTCGTTCCCGTCGTTCGACATGCAGCTCTGCGCGTCGCACCTGAAGCGGCTCGGCCTCCCGGAGAAGCGGCGCGTCTTCCAGCTCTCGCGCGGGATGCGGGCGCAGCTCGCGCTCGCGCTTGCCCTCGCGCCGCGGCCGGAGGTGCTCGTGCTCGACGACCCGGCGATGGGCCTCGACGCGGTCGTGCGCCGCGAGTTCCTCGACGTGATGATCGACCTCATCGCGGAGGAGGGGCGCACCGTGCTCTTCTCGAGCCACATCCTGACCGACGTCGAGCGGGTCGCCGACCGCGTGGCGATCCTCGACAAGGGCGTGCTGCGCGTGAACGCGCCGCTCGACGACGTGAAGCGGCGGGTGCGGAGGTACCACGTGCAGTTCGAGGGGGAGGCCCCGGAACCCCCGGCGCTTCCCGGCCTCCTGCGCGTGCGGCGGCGCCGGAACGAGCTCGTGCTCACGGTCGTGGATGGGGAGGGCTCCGTGGAACCCAAGTGCAAGGAACTCGGCGCGCGCGCGGTCGAGCCCGAGCCGCTCGGCCTCGAGGATCTCTTCGTGGACTACACCGCCGAGCGCGGGGAGGGGGCAGCGTGAGGTCGGTCTTCCTCCGCGAGGTCAAGGAGCTGGCCCTCCCCGGCCTGCTGCTGGTCGCGGCAGGCGCGATCACCGGCGCGGCCGAGACGGGGCCGCTCTCCTACAAGTTCGAGGACCTGGTCGTGTTCCCGATCGTCGGCGGCCTCGCTCTGGGCTGCCTTCAGGGCGTGCTCGACCGGCTGCGGCGCGCGGACCTCTTCGCGCTCCACCGCCCGGCGCCGGCCGGTCGGATGGAGATCGCCCGCACATCGGCCGGCCTCCTCGCCGCCCTGGCCGGCTTCGGCGCGCTGGTCGCGTGCCATCGCATCGCCACGGCCATCGAGCTCTCGGACCTCGAGCGCCTCCGCGCCGCCGTCGAGGCTGCGAATCCGGGCATCCGGGAGGTGGGCAGGGTGACGCTCATCGACCCGTCCCGCGTCCCCGACCACCTGGGCGGCCGCGAGGCGCTGCTCCTGGGCTCGCTCCTCCTCGCGGCCGCTTCGATCGCTCGCTTCGCCGCCGGCAGCGTGCGCCCGCGCTGGGCGCCGGCCGCCCTCGTGGCGCTGCCGTTCCTCGCCTGGTCCCTCGTCGCGCAGGCGCGTCTCGCGGCGGGCGTCCTGCTCCTCCTCGCGGCGCTCTTCGCCTTCGGAAGCTGGCTCAGTCTCGTGGGAGACCGGAGATGGTGGCAGCGCGGCGTCCGCTCCGTGCTCCTCCTGGTCCTCGTCGGGACCCTCGCCCTTGAGGGCATTGCCTGGCTCCGCGTCCCGCTGACAAGCCTCGTGCACGCGACCTATCCCACGACGGGCATCGCAAGCGACGGCAGCGTCGTGTACTACGACCACGAACGCGTACGCGAGGGCGAGCGGATGGTCGACGTCTTCCGGTTCCTCGACGAGGGGAGGCGCGTGTTCGAGACGCGTCGCGACTTTGCGAACCTCGTCCTGCCCGGCGACCGGTGGAGTTCCCGCGCGGGATGGAAGCGGCTTGAGTTCGAGTATCCGCACTTCCTGGTGGGTGCCCTGTCGCGTCGCTTGGCATTCGCCGGGTCGTCGTGGGGGTCCGGCGGCGCTGCCCCGCTCGAGGCCCTCGCGCGCGTCCTGAACGTGGAAGAGGGGGCTCGCCGGGGCATCAGTCCGCACCGGGCGCCACACCAGGTGATGTCGTCCCCGCTAGGCCCCGGCTGGAGCGTGGAGCTGCCTCCCCGCCTGTTCATCGAGTGGACGGCCGAGGCAGGCCGCCTCGTGTGCCGGGAGGCTTCGTCGGGTCGGGTGCTCGCGGGGCTTGGGCCCGACGGCTTCGTTGCCGGCGACGGCGGGGCCGACGGCGCGCGCTTCGGGACGCTGATCGGATTCCACTCGGACACCGGCTCGTGGTCCATGATCGACGCGGCGTCGCGGTGCCTCGTCGTCGTGTCGGCGCCGACCGACGCGAAGGCGTCTGTCGACTCGAAAGAGCCGCTCGAGGCGGGCGTCGAGCTGCGCCCCCTGCGCCCATGGGATGGCGTGGACGACGGGGCGCGGAAGGTGACCGCGTCGATCGCCCGCCTCGACGGGGAGCACCTGCTGTTCTTCGACGACGGTGCGGTGTTCGTGCGCTTCGAGCTCGAGCCGGAAGAGATCGTGACCGGCGTATCGGGCGCACGCGCGCTGATGAAGGTGCGTGGCTCGGTCGCGTGGGAGCCGGATCGCGCGATCGCGCATCTCGACGTCGGGATCGAGACCGAGCTCGCGCCCGCGCCTCCGGGGGTGGAGCGCCGGCGATTCCGGCTCTTCCGGCCGGGGCAGCCGCCGGTCGAGCGCGACGTGAGGCTCGAGCCCGCGCGCCCGAGCGAGATCCTCCCCGCCAACTTCGCGGCATCGCTCGCGCTGCTTCGGCCCTTCCCCCTCAACGCGGCGTCGGCGGCGTCCGCGCTTCCCAAGCGGTGGAACGCCTGGTGGTGGCGCGACCCATGGCTCGCGGGCGGGAGCTACCCCGGCTGGCTCCTTCTCTCGCTCGGGCTCGCGGCGTTCTGCGCGGGGCGCGCGCGGCGCGGGGCGCGCGAACGCTGCGCGACGCGCCGCGAGGTCCATCTCTGGACCGCGGCGGTGTTCCTGCTCGGCCCCGTGGGACTCCTGTGGATGAAGCTCGTGCTCCCGCGCGTTCCGGTCGAAGCCGTCGGCGGCGCAAGGCGCGCCGTCAACCTCGACGCGTCGCCGAGCACCGCAGCGCCCTGGCCCGAACCCAAGCCCCTTGGAATCGAGGTGCTCTCGTGACCTCCCTCCTCCTCGCGCTCCTCCTCCTTCCCGACGTCGCGGTCGACAGCCTCCCGCGCGAGGTGCGCGACGCACTCGAGAAGCGCTTTCCCGGCGCGAAGATCGTGAAGGCCGACATCGATCGGCTCGGCACCGACGGCCAGCCGCGCGCGGAGCTCACCTACGAGCTCACCTGCACGCTGCCCGACCGCGAGATCGAGGTGCTCGTCACCGCGAAGGGCCAGGTCCTCGACGAGGAGATGAAGGTCACGCCGCTCCGGGGCGAGCTCGAGGTCACGAAGGACGACGTCCGCGAGGACTTCGCTCACCTCAAGAAGTCGCTCGAGGAGCGGTTCGCTTACCTCGACTTCGGGAAGGTCTCCTTCCCCGCCGCGCCGAAGCGGGCGATGACGCGGCCCGAATTCGCGCTCGAGGTGCAGAAGGTGATGGCGCTCTTCATCGACGGCCACGCCGACGTCTCCGAGCTTCCCCGCGGCCGCGCGTTCCTGCCGTTCCTCGTCGAGTCGGCCGACGGCCGGTTCGTCGCGTTCAAGCCCAACCGCAGCGGCTTCGTCGAGGACGGGCTCCCGTGGATCGAGTCGATCGACGGCCGCGCGATGAAGGACTGGGTCGAGAAGATCGGAGTCCTCGTCCCCCAAGGCTCCCCCCACTTCCGCACGCGACAGGCGCTGCGGCAGCTCCGCGCGCTCGACGTCTGCCGGCAAGTCCTCGGTGACAAGGAGCGCGACGACATGGAGGTCGTCCTCTCCGACGGCAGCAAGAAGAAGAAGGTCAAGCTCGCCCTCTCGAGAACCCCGCCGATCTACGGCCCGTGGCCGCGGCCCCGCCCGCCCGGGATCGACGGCGGCGTCGGCTACCTGCCGCTCCCGGACATGGACGACGACGCCGCGAAGGCGGTCCGAGAGTGGATGCCGCGCTTCCGCGAGACCAAAGCGATCGTCCTCGACGTGCGCGGGAACGGCGGCGGCTCGCGCGACGCGCTCCTCGCGATCCACCCGTGGCTTTCGGACACGCGCGTCGCGAGCGTCGCGAAGCACCGGCTCGCGTTCCCCGCGGGGCACCTGGACGCGCGGTTCATGACCCGCGCCGACGACCCGCGGCTCGGCGCCGCCGAGCAGGCGCTCGCGAAGGAGTTCCTCGCGGCGTTCAAGCCCGAGTGGGAGCCGCCGGCGGCGAAGTTCAGCGACTGGCACGTGCTCGTGCTGTCGGGGGGGGCTGCGGGGGACCGGTACAAGGGCAAGGTCGTCGTTCTCATGGACGACCGGTGCTTCTCCGCGACCGACATCTTCCTCGGCGCCCTGAAGGGGCTTCCCAACGTCACGCTCGTCGGCCGCGCGAGCGGCGGCGGGAGCGGGTTCAAGCAGGCCTTCGTCCTCCCGCGTTCGGGCATCGAGGTCCGGTGCGCGTCGATGGCCTCGTTCACGCCCGCGGGGCTCCTCTACGACCGTCGCGGCATCGAGCCCGATGTCGCGATCGAAGTCGCGCCGGACTACTTCCTCGAGGGGGGCCGCGACGAGATGTTCGAAAAGGCGCGCGAGCTCACGAGGGACTGACGGGCGCCCAGCGGCGCAAGGAGGCAGACCAGGGCCGAGAGCCCTAACTCTCGCATGGGAGCCTCCTTGCAGCGGTTGTGCGTAAAAGTCCGCCGTGGCTTCCGGGGGCCGTATGGACAGGCAATCGCGCGCGGGTATCGTAGGCGCTCTCGGATTCGCGCCCTCGACCACGGGAACGGTCGTGCGCAATCGAAAGGTCAGGAGAAAGATGTCGAAGAAGTTGTTCGTGGGGAACCTCCCCTACACCACGACCGAGGACGCCCTCCGCGAGATCTTCGCGGCGGACGGCCGCAACGTCTCGCGCGTGACGATCGTCACGGATCGCGACTCGGGCCGCTCGCGCGGCTTCGCGTTCGTCGAGATGGCGAGCGACGAGGAGGCGCAGGCCGCGGTCAGCGCGCTCAACGGCAGGGACATGGACGGCCGCCAGCTGCGCGTGGACATCGCGCACGACAAGCCGGGCGGCGGTGGCGGCGGAGGCGGAGGGGGCCGGGGGGGCCGCGGCGGTGGCGGCGGCGGCGGGCGCGGCGGCGACCGCTACTAGACCTGGATTCTTCCGGGACGGGGGTGGCTGCGAGGTCACCCCCGTTCCGTTTCACGCCCGCGCAGCCGCGCGAGGCAGGCTTCGGTCGCCTTCGCGAGGCCCCCGCGCCCCCCCAGCAACGCACCGCCCAAGACGAGAACGGTATCCTTGCCGTACTCTCCCGCGATCTCGTCCACGCGCTCGAGGGTCATCCCCCCGGCAGGCGCAGGGAACGCGGGCTTGATCTTCGCCAAGGGCGCGTGCAACGCCGCGGCGATGGATTGGCACTCGGGCTTCCTGTAGTTGAACCGGCCGCCGTGGTTCACGAAGATCGTGATGTCCACCCCCGCGAGCCGGAAGATCGTGCCGAGGAGGATGCCGGGGTCGATCCCGTGGCGGCGATCCTCGAAGAAGGTGCCGGTGAACGACGGGTGCGCCATCACGGCGATCCGGTGGCGCGCGGCGAGGTCGCGCACGACGTCGAGGCCCATGAGCAGCGGCGGGATGAGAATGCCCGCGGCGCCCGCCCGCAGCGTGGCGGCGACCAGGCGCTCGAGCCGGTCCATGGGCACGCACGCGTTCGCGAAGTAGAGGCAGTTGCGGCCCGTGCGTTCGTTCGCGCGCGCGACGGCCCCCGCGCAGAGGGCGATGCGCCTCTCCGCGGCCTCGGACGTCGCGTCGAGGAGGTTGTTGTCCTCCTTCACGAGGTCGCCGCCCGCGAGCGCGAACTCCTCCGCGATCTTCGCGAAGTGCTCGTCCGTCGCGCCGCGCGGCTTCAGCACGGTGCAGAGGAGCGGCCGGCCGTGGACGCCGAGGAGATCGCGCAGCCCCGCGATGCCGAAGTTCGGGCCCTTGAACCGGCCGAGGACCTCGGGCGGGAGTGTGAGTTCCGCGAGGCGCACGCCCTCGAGCATCGAGACGTTGCCGTACGCGACGCTCAGGAGGTCCGGGAGGTTATGGACGAGGCTCGCGGGGTAGTCGATCCGCAGGGCGAAGCGGCCGCCCTGCAGCGGTGAAACACCCTCGACCTTGCCGACGATCTCCTTGTCGATGCGCTCGTCGATGAGCGCCTCGGGCACCTCGACCGTCTGCTCGATCGCGATGGCGCGGGCGAGCTTTTCCGGCGCGTCCGTGACCGCGTGATACGTCGTTCGAAGTACGGAGCCCGACACCTTTCAACGAATCTACCTTCGAAGTACGGAGCCTGACACCTTTCGACGAAAGCCCTGCGCGCGTACGCTCGTGCCGATGGCCGACCCTCGCTTCGTCCCCCTCCCTCCCCGCGGCCCCTCCCACCCCCCGCAAGACTTCTACGAGACGATGCGCACGCGAAGGAGCATTCGCATGTTCTCTCCTCGCCCCGTCCCGAAGGAGGCGATCGAGTGGATCGTGCGCGCGGCGGGCACCGCGCCCTCGGGCGCGAACCAGCAGCCGTGGAGGTTCGTCTGCGTCGCCGATCCCGCGCTCAAGCGCGAGATCCGGCTCGGCGCGGAGGCGGAGGAGCGCGAGTTCTACGCGCGGCGCGCGAGCAAGCGGTGGCTCGAGGATTTGGCGCCGCTCGGGACCGACGCGGACAAGGCGTATCTCGAGGTCGCGCCGTGGCTCGTCGTCGTGATGCGGCTCACCGGCCGCGTCTACTACGGCGTCGAGTCGGCCGGAATCGCGGTCGGGCTCCTGCTCGCCGCGGCGCACCACGCGGGGCTCGCGACGCTCACACACACGCCGAGCCCGATGGCGTTCCTCGGGCGCATCCTCGGGCGGCCGGCGAGCGAGCGGCCGTTCGTGCTCGTGCCGGTCGGCTACCCGGCGGAGGGGTGCATGGTCCCCGAGGCTGGGCTCGCGCGGAAGCCGCTCGAGGAGATCATGGTCGTCCGATGATCACGCAGCGCTGGGGCGAGGTGCTCTTCCTGCACTGGCCGGTCGAGCCCAAGGCACTCCGGCCGCTCGTGCCGTTCGAGCTCGACCTCTTCGAAGGCCGCGCGTGGCTTGGCGTGGTTGCGTTCGAGATGACGCGCACGCGGCTCCTCGGGCTGCCGCTGCCGCGCGTGGTCGAGCTGAACGCGCGGACGTACGTGAAGGGGGGCGTCTTCTTCCTGCGGATCCAGGCGTCGAACGCGCTCGCGGTCCTCTTGGCGCGCCTCTGGTTCGGGTTGCCGTACGAGCGCGCGCGGATGTCGCTCTCGCGCGAGGGCGAGGCCGTGCGGTTCGCGTCGGGCGCGGAGTTCGTCGCGCGCTACGGCCCCGCGGGTCCGGCAGCGCCGGCGCGGCCGGGCACGCTCGAGCACTTCCTGGTCGAGCGGTACGCGCTCTTCGCGGTGAGGCGGGGGCGCGCGTTCCGCACGGACGTCGCGCATGAGCCGTGGCCGCTCCAGCCCGCGTCGGCGCGGGTCGAGGTGTGCATGTTGGCACCGGTGCCGGTGGAGGGCGCGCCGCTCGCGCACTTCGCGCGCGAGGTGCATGCGCGCATCGCCGGGCCTGTGCCGCTGTGAGGGGGCTTCGGGGGCCGGGGCCCCCAGCGGATATGATCTATGGTATGATCATACCATGCCTGCCGATCGGATCACGGTGACGCTGCCCAGGGAGCTCGTGCTCGAATTGGCCCGCGCAGCCAAGAACCGGAGCCGGTTTGTCGCCGAGGCAATTCGCCGGGAGATCGAGCGCCGGCGGCGCGAGGCCCTGACGGACGCGCTCGAGAACCCTCATCCGGAGACGGCGGATCTCGCCGAAGTCGGCTGGGGGGAGTGGGCAGCGTCGGCCAAGCCGGAGGATGCGGACCTTCTCGACCCGAAAGGCGGGACTCCGGTCCGTTGGTCTCCCGAGAAAGGCTGGGTCAAGGGTGATGAACCTCGCACGCGGAAGCGTCGTGCTCGTCGATCTTGAGCCGACGCTCGGGCACGAGCAGCGGGGAGTCCGCCCTTGTGTGATCGTCAGCGACCCTGCAGTCGCGGCGACGTTGCGATTCCCCCTCGTGTGCGTCGTCCCGGTCACGGGAACGGCCGGGAAGGGCGTCCTCTCCCCGAGACTCGGGCCGGGGCCAAGCGGGCTCCGAAAGGAGTCCTTCGCGCTCGTCGAGCAGGTGCGCTCGATCGACAAGCGCCGGATTCGGAGGGCGTATGGCGCGCTTCCGCAGGGCGAGCTCTCGGCAGTGGACGAGGGCCTCGCGCTCTACCTGGGCCTGCGCTGATCACCGGACACGCCAGATCTCCTGGGCCTCGTCGCTGCCGAACCGGAGACGGTAGATCGCGCGGTCGTCGCGCACGAGCACCTCGTTCTCTGCCGGACAGCCGAGGAAGCCCGCACAGCCGTCCAGCGGGGCGGTCGCAACGAAGGCGCCGCCGTCCTCGCGCACGCAAGCAGACCGGTACGGGGTCGGCGGCCTCTCGGTCCGGCCATCCCGGTAGAGCATGAAGACCCGCTTGCCGTCGGGCGTCCGCAGCGGTGCCCGGCCGGGCTCGAGAATCGTCCCGGACTCGAAGCCCTCCGGCAGGACGATGCCGGTCACCGACCCGGTCTCGGGCGTGACGAGCAGCATGCCGTCGTCTCTCCGGAACACGACCACGCGACCATCGTCGAGGATCGCGCAGATCTCGTCCTTCTCCGCGAAGCCCAGCGCCGGGGAGAACGCGTTCGCGTCCGGGTCGAGGAGGCGGAGCTCCGGCCCCTTCCGGGTGAGCCACGAGCCGGGCCGGATCCACACGTCTTCGCCGCGCAACGCGAGGTCTCGGCGTAGGTAGAAGCGTTCCCGCTCGAAGTCGTAGTAGCCCCGGGGATTCAGGCACCCGAGACCGAGGCCGCACGGCCAGCCCCCGTGAACTCGAGGCTCCTCGGCCTCGCCGACGACCAGGCGTGCGCCGTTCCACCAGGCGCACCGTCCGTCCGCAAACCGCCAGATCGCCCTCGCGCGGCGGGCCTCGGCCCAATCCTCGTCGGTCACCCGTGCGCGCTCGGTAGCCGTTCGCGTGTCGTAGTTGGTCCAAGCAGCGAAGGGGTTCCGTGTGTCCCACAGGTAGGCGAAGCGGTACGGCAAGCAGTAGGGCGGCGCGCACCCCGCGGAGTCGAACTTGGACATTTTTGTCCCGACCTCGCGCTCGCTGCCGTCACGAAGGTCGACGATCACGGGAGCCAAGGGCACACTCCCGCCCACCCCCTCCCGGGACCGGTTCACGAACGCGAACCTCGCGCCCTCGCCGAGGAACGCATGGTCGATCACGACAACGGACTTCCGGTTCCAGTCCCACGCGTCGTGCGCCGCGTCGGCCCAATACGGCATCGCGCAGACCGCGGCGACCGCGAGGCACGCGCGGCCCGCGCGCAGGAGCCCGCGCCGCCGGAACGCAACCCACGCGGCGAACACGCCGCCGACGGTCCAGAGCGCGCCCGACTCCCAGCGCACCCACCAGTCCGGGGTGTGCCACGGGCCGAGCGTCGGAAGCAGGATCGCAGGGAGCGCGAGGAGCAGCGCGAGCGCCGCGAGCGCGGGAAGGGAGAGAGCGCCACGGGGCAGCGCGCACGACATGGCGAAGATCCAGAGCGCCGCGATGGCGGTGGCCCAAATCACGGTGCCGGGCGAAGGCAGCGAGGGCCAATACCCCGAGACGACGCGGCACATGACCGCGACGGCCACGTAGGCGTAGGCGGCGAAGAGGGCGCCGCCGCCCGCGAACAGCAGGAGCTTGCCGCGGAACGCGGCGCCGAGGCCACCGGGCAGACGTTCGAGGAACCAGCGGTGGCCGCGGCGCGCTTCGCCGGGCACGAGGTCGGTCGCGAGCGACACGACGAAGATCGTGAGGCACGCGAGCGCGACAAGCACGGCGAAGCCGTCGCGCTTGCCCGAGTGCGGGTAGCCGTCGCCGTCAAGCGACGTCGGCGTCAGGGACAACCCCATCACCGCGAGCAGCAGCGGCACGGCGACGACCATGCCGACAAGGACGACGCGGTGGTCGCGCCATTCCTTCCAGAGATAGGTGCCGAGCAGTCGCATGGTGTCACCTCAGCGGGGGAAGAGCTGCTCCTCTTTGCCGTCACGGATCCGAACGATCGTGCGCTGATCGCGAAAGGTGATCGTTGTGCCGTCGTTGAGAAAGCCGAGGAGGCGGGCGCGGGCGTGCAGCACGGGCATCTCACGCGGCACATACACCTGCTTCGCGCGTCGCGCCTCGACGTCCTCCATGCGCATGTCGGACCAGCCGCTCTTGAACCGCTCGCCGGTCGCGCCGTCGTAGTAGTTCTGCCAGACGTGGCGGCTGTCGCGCGTGCTCTCCTCCGTGTGAGCGACGACCGGTTGGCCGCCGATCCAGGTCCCGGGGAGGCACTCGAACCGGTCGCCGGGCGTCCCGACCGCGCGCCAGCTCCCGGTCTCGAGGTCCACGACCAGCGCGTGGTTCGGCCCGCCGCACCGCGCGTTGAGGAACGCGTAGCGCCCGCCGACACCCACGAGGCCCCAGTCGAGGCGGCACGCGGCGTCGCGCGGGTCGAAGTGCCGCCAATCGCCCGCCCGATCCGCGACATAGCCCCACGCGGGAGTAAAGAGGGCGAGCGTCACGGCGAGGCCGCGCCAAGCGCTCCCCCACGCCCCTCCGAATCGACGCCCCCGGAACGAGAGCCACGCGACCAGGAGGGCCCCGGGAGCCAGCGCCCAGCGGCCGACACCCATCGCCGACGCCGGCAGCTTGAGGCCCGGGTTCCACTCGAGGAGCAGGCGCATCGGAAGCACGAACGCGCCCAGACACAGCGCGGTCGCGGGCACGGCGAGCTCGCCGCGCGGAAGCCACATCGCGACGGCGAAGATCCAGAGCGCAGCGCCCAAGGCCTCCGGCGCGTACGTCCAGTCGAGCGCGACCGCGGGGCGGCCGGCGACCTTCTCCGCGAGGCTCGCCGCGCCGAAGCCGAGCGCCGTCGAGAAGGCGAGCGCGGCGACGAGCAGGATCGCCTTCGCCGCGAACACGGCGCCGAGGCCGCCCGGCAGGCGCCGCAGGAACATGAGCGTCCCGCGGCGCACCTCGCCGGGGATCAGATCCGCACCGAGCGCGAACGCCGCAGCCGCAAGGCCGATCGCCGCGCCCGCCGTCGGCAGCGCGACCGTGCCCTCGGGGATCAGCAGCAGCGCCGCGAAGATCACCGGCGGCAGGAGCGCGACGATCCCGAGGATCACGGCGCGGTGGTCGCGCCACTCCTTCCAGAGGTGCGGGATCACGCGACCGCCTCCTCGAGGATCTCGCGCATCCTCTCGGGCGCGCGGCCCCCAGCCCCCACCACTTCCTCTGCCGGACCGTGCGCGACGATCTTGCCGCGCGACAGCACGGCCACCCGGTCGGCGATCCGCGCCGCGACGTCCAGATCGTGCGTCGCGCAGAGGATCGTCTGCCCGCCCGCGCGGATCACGCCCTTGAGCACGTCCTCGCGCGCGACCGGGTCGAGCCCCGCGAACGGCTCGTCGAGGAGCAGCAGCTGGGGGTCGGGCGCGAGCGCGGCCATGAGCATCGCCTTCATACCCTCGCCGCGCGAGAGGCTCTTGAACGGCGTGTCCAAGGGCACGGCGAGTTGCTCGGCGACGCGCGTCGCGCGGTCCCCGTTCCACGTCGGGTACTGCGGCTTCAGGAACCGCAGCAGCTCGCGCGGCGTCATCCAGTCGTAGACGTCGGGCTTGTCGGGCACGTAGCCGACGACACGCCGCACGTCGCGCGGGCGGCGCACCGGGTCGTCGCCGCACACCTCGACGCGGCCCGCGTCCGGCCTCAGCACGCCGAGGCAGAGGCGCTGCAGCGTGGACTTCCCCGCGCCGTTCCGGCCGAGGAGCACGGTCACGACGCCAGGCGCAAGCGAGAAGTCGAGGGCGTCGAGGACGACGCGCTTCCCGAACCGCTTGGAGACTCCCTGGAACTCGATCATCGCTTCACTCCTTCGATCTGGGCCAAGAGGTCGTGGATGGCGTGGCCCGCGCGGAGCGCCTCCGCGGCGGCGCGCTCGAAGGCCTCGAGCGTCGCCTTCTTGCGAAGGCCGCGCGCGATCGCCGGGCCGCGCTCGGTCACGAACACGCCGAGGCCGTTCCGCCCCTCGACGACCTTGAGCGCCTCGAGGTCGCGGTACGCCCGCGCGGCGGTGTTCGGGTTGACGAGCGCCTCGGTGGCGAGCGCGCGCACGGAGAGGAGCCGCGCACCCGACGCGAGCGCTCCCGCGGCAACCGCGTCCAGCACGGCCTCGACGATCTGCCGCGAGGGCGAGACGGCCGAGGAGAGATCGACGCGGTAGGTCACGCCGACCGTACTATCGAACTAGCACGGTGGTACTTGAGCGCCGTCGGGCCCATTGTGCCCGGAGGGGCTCAAGACGAGGCAATTCGCGGTTGCCACGTGAACCACGTGGGGCAGCTAGACCAAGAGCGACTTGAAACTGGACAAGACGTTTTCTGCGCACGTCGCCATCCGGCGAGCGGCTTCCACGACGGGAACGCCGTTGAGGGCTCCCATCGTCAGGGCGATCTCCACGGGAATGCATGGCGCTACGAAGTCCGGGAAGGGTCGCGAGAGAACAAGCATGTCCCTGCCGGCCTCCAGCCAGACCTCCTCGAAGAAAACGGACGAGACGCCGCCGGTCACTTCGACTCCTCTGCCGGGGATGACAACTCGGCCCACGGCCTGCACGAAATAGACCTCGCCGAACGCGCATGGGGTCAGGATCAGGTTGTGGTGCTTGTCATCGACGTCGAGCTGGTGGATTTCTTGAAGCAGGCTGCCTGTCACCGAGTAGGGTTGGCTAGCCTCGATCGCGCTCTTTGCTGGCCCGCTCATTCCCACATCGATCTTGCGCTTCGCCCCACTCTGGAACTTCTGGGCGGAGACAAACACGGGAAAACACGTGTCCAGCGTGGGGTTGCGGCCATTGACCTTCACCAGTTCGTACGCCAGGTGGTCGAGGCTGCTTCTGATGTTGTGAATAGCGTCGCCGGCAACCAGAGGAATCTCAATCGGCACAAGTGGGACGGTCTTCAGGAAGAACGTACGCTCCGATCCGTCGGCGCTGTCCCGCCAGCCGAGCTCAAGTGGTCGCGACCTCCGAAAGCTCTCAATGCTGACCTCAAGGGCGCTGATGTGTGCACGCGCCCGGACGATCTTCGACTGAATTCTCTCGACGGCTGTGGCCAGCGGCATGCCAGATCATTCTGCACACGAACGCCGTGGCTACGCCAGCGCCCCCAAAGAGGCCGTGACGCAGTCGCGGAGGCAGGGGAACGAGCCCGTTCGAGCGAGCCCTTAGTAGCCCAAAAGAAGCGGCGACCAGTCGCCCGCCCGCGACCGTCGCCGCCTGCGCTCTAAAGAGCGCATGTCGCCGAGCGCATGTGGCGGACACGCACACGGCACCCACATCCTACCGGACCCGGGGTCAAAAGCCGCCGGGCGCGGACAAAAAAAAACGCCGCGCCAGATCGGCGCGGCGTTTCCATTACGGAATCGGGAGACTATCCTACGAGGTCTTGCCCTCGTCCTTGGGCTCGAGCTTGTAGAGGGTCTCCTCCCGGGCGAGAAGCGCCGACTCGTTCGCGGCGACCTCGACCCGCATCTTCTCGGTCTTCGCGGAGCCCTTGCCGTCCTCCTCGAGCTTCGCGAGCTTTTCCTTCTCGCGCTCGAGCGCCGCGCGGTCCTTCTCGATCTCGCGCTGCTGCTTGAGGACCGTGTCCACGCAGTTCTTGTAGTCCTTCTTCATCGTGGCGCACATCGCGTCGAAGATCTTGCTCGCGTTGAAGCGGGCCGGATGGGCGGACACGACCTCGTAGTTCGGGCGCACAAAGAGGAGAACCGGCGCCTTCGCCGCGTACGACGCGATCAGGCGGTCCTCCGCGGCGTCTCCCTTGCTCACGCGGACGCAGTCGAAGAAGCGCGCCCCGACCGCGACCTTCTCGTCCTTGAACGCCTTGTCGTCCTCCTGGCCGGTCGTCGCATCGGCATCGTGGATGAAGACGAAGAGCGGCTTCTCGGAGAGCGACGCCTTCTTCGACTCCTCCTCGGTCATCCCCGTCGTGATCTCCTTGGAGACGCAGGTCACGTCCCGCCAGCGGATCTGGAACGCCGGGTTCGAGCTGATCGCCATGCCGCGGGCACCGCCCGCGGAACCGCCGCCGCATCACCCCGCCTCGACGCGAGGCGAGAGAGCGAACAGAAGGAAGAGCGTCGATCCGCCGATCAACAGTCTGCGCATTCGGGGTACTCCTTCAGCCGATGGAACCTACGGTCACCTATAGTTCTATCCTATAGGTGCCTCCCTTGGGAGCCTCTCCCCCCTACCCCCTCACAACCCACAGTCTGTCAACAAGTTACGCACATCGGACCCCGCGTTTTTTACATTCCGATGTCCGGCGGCGGCGGTAGGCTTCGGCCCTCCATGGCCGAGACCCCGATGATGCGGCAGTACCTCGACGCGAAGGCGAAGGCGCCCGGCGCGCTCCTCTTCTTCCGCATGGGGGACTTCTACGAGCTCTTCTACGACGACGCGAAGACGGCCGCGCGCGCCCTCGGGCTCACGCTCACGTCGCGGAGCAAGGAGCAGGAGATCCCGATGGCCGGCGTGCCCGTGCGCGCGGCGGACGGGTACCTGCGGCGGCTCGTCGGCCAGGGGTTCCGGGTCGCGATCTGCGACCAGATGGAGGACCCGGCGCAGGCGAAGGGGCTCGTGGACCGGGAGCTCACGCGGATCGTCACGCCGGGGACGCTGACGGAGGAGTCGGTCCTCGACGAGAAGACGCACAACTACCTGCTCGCGTGCGTGCTGACGCCGCGGCGGGCGGGGCTCGCGTGGGCGGAGGTCTCGACGGGCCGCTTCCTCGTCGAGGACCTGCCGCGCGAGGAGGCGCTCGACGCGATCGCGCGGATCCGGCCGGCGGAGGTGCTGCTGCCCGCGGCGGCGCTCGCGCAGGAGGAGGCGTTCGTCACCGCGCTCGCGCGGGTGACCGGGATCGCGCCGCACGAGACGCCGGACTGGGTCGTGGCGGAGGCGACCGCGGCGCGGACGCTGAAGGAGCACTTCCGCGTGGCGACGCTCGAGGGGTTCGGGGTCCGCAAGAGCGACGCCTCCTTGGGCGCCGCGGCGGCGGTCCTCCACTACCTCTCGGAGACGCAGCGGCAGTCGCTCGCGCACGTGACCGCGCTCCGGCGGTTCCGGACGAGCGACCACCTCGTGCTCGACCACGCGACGCGGGGGCGGCTCGGCCTCGACGCGCTCGTGGACGTGCTCGACGGGACCGCGACCGCGGCGGGCGGCCGGCTGTTGCGGGAGCGGCTCTCCATGCCCCTGACCGACGTCGAGGAGATCGCGCGGCGGCAGGACGCGGTCGAGGAGCTCTTCGCGGACAGCTTCCTCCGGCGCGACCTCCGGGAAGCGCTGAAGCAGGTGCGCGACGTGGAGCGGATCACGTCGCGGGCCGCGACGCGGCGGTGCACGCCGCGCGACCTCGTGGGGCTGAAGCTCTCCCTCGCGATCGTCCCGAGCCTCCAGAACCTTCTCGCGCCCGCGCGGTCCGAGGCGCTCCAGCGGATCCGGGCCGAGCTCGACCCGGTGCCCGAGCTGCGCGACCTGCTCGCCCGCGCGCTCGCGGACGAGCCGCCCGGCCACCTGCGCGACGGCGGCGTGATCCGCGACGGGTACCACGAGGAGATGGACCGGCTGCGGGCGCTCCGGCGCGACGGGAAGGGGTTCATCGCGGCGCTCCGCGCGCGGGAGGTGGAGCGCACGGGGATCGAGAGCCTGCGGGTCGGCTACAACAAGGTCTTCGGCTACTACATCGAGATCACGCACACGCACCGCGACCGCGTCCCGCAGGACTACATCCGGAAGCAGACGCTCGCGAACGCCGAGCGGTACATCACGCCCGAGCTCAAGGAGTACGAGACGCAGGTCCTGACCGCGGAGGAGCGGGCGCTCGCGCTCGAAGCGCGGCTCTTCGAGGAGCTCCGCGAGCGGGTCGTCGCGGAGGTGCTGCGGCTCCAGCGCACGGCGGCCCTCGTCGCGGAAATCGACGTCACGCGCTCGCTCGCGGAGGCCGCCGCGGCGCGCGGCTACGTGCGCCCGGTCGTCGCCGGCGACGAGACGCTCGAGATCGTCGAGGGGCGCCACCCGGTCGTCGAGGCGGCGCTGACCGACGAGCGGTTCGTGCCGAACGACCTCCGCCTCGACCTGAAGGAGCGGACGGTCGCCATCCTGACGGGGCCCAACATGGCCGGGAAGTCCACGTACATCCGCCAGGCGGCGCTCCTCGCGCTGATGGCGCAGGCCGGGTCGTTCGTGCCGGCGAAGAGCGCGCGGATCGGCGTCATCGACCGGATCTTCACCCGGATCGGCGCGGAGGACGACCTCGCGGGGGGCCGGTCTACGTTCATGGTGGAGATGGAGGAGACCGCCCACATCTGCCACCATGCGACGAAGCGGTCGCTGGTCATCCTCGACGAGGTCGGACGGGGCACGTCGACGTTCGACGGGGTCGCGATCGCGTGGGCGGTCACCGAGTACCTCGCGCAGGTCGTCGGCTGCCGAACGCTCTTCGCGACCCACTATCACGAGCTGACCGCGCTCGCCGGCGAGGTGAAGGGGGTCTTCAACCTGCACGTCGCGGTCGAGGAGTGGGGCGACGAGGTCGTTTTCCTGCACCGCATCCAGGAGGGCGGCACCGACCGGAGCTACGGCATCCACGTGGCGCGGCTCGCGGGGCTGCCGCAGGCGGTGGTGGAGCGCTCGAAAGCGCTCATCGCGGGGCTCTCCGGCCGCACGGAGGGGCTGGGCGCCGTGGGGTTCAAGGCCCCGGCCCCCCAGGCCCCCCCGAGCCGCCAGCTGTCGCTCTTCCCGCCGCCGGGCGAAGACGTCCGCCAGGAGCTCATGCGGATCGATCCGGAGCGCATCACTCCGTTCGAGGCCCTGGACCTCCTGCGCCGCCTCGTCGAGAAGGCGCGCGGCGCGTGAGCGGCCGCGAATAGGGACTTCACCCTAGCCGCCGCTGCACGCGCGCCGCACGCCGCCCGCAACCGCCTGCGGTCGCGCGAGTTGCGCGCCCCGCGCAGGTTAGGCGTTGACCTGCGTACGTGCTCGGGTACGCTCGGCGTCACGCTCGACCGCCCGGGCTGTCCCTGCCGCACGATCTACTGGCAGCCATCCTACGGAAGATCCCAAGGCTGCTAGGAGGAGTGCTCAATGATCGACAACAAGGTTGCAGGCGGAGCCCCCGTCGAGTTCCCGACCGTCATCGGCGCCGACGCCGTGTTCAAGGGCGAGCTGTCCTTCGAGAAGGGCGTGCGCGTCGACGGACGGGTCGAGGGGAAGGTCGCCACGAAGGGCCACATCGCCGTCTCGCAGGGGGGCCACCTCCAGGCGGACGTCGACGCGGGCAGCATCATCATCGACGGCGAGGTCAAGGGCAACCTGACCGCCTCCGACCGCATCGAGCTGCGCAAGTCGGCCCGCCTCAAGGGGGACGTCGTCGCGGGCAAGCTGCTGGTCGCCGAGGGGGCCGCTTTCGTCGGCCACTGCACGATCGGTCCGGACGCGCACAAGGCGGCGCCCGCGGCGCCTCCGACGAACCGGATCGCCGAGGCGCTCCCGAGGAAGTAGGGCGCGCGAGCGCTGCGAGGGAGCCCGATGGTCGTGGAGCAGAAACGGCCGAGCCTCGCCACGCGGGAGGTGGTCTGCACCCACTGCGAGAAGGTGATCGAGATCCCCGCGACCGCGATGTCCGTCAGCTGCCGGCACTGCCACCGGCGTGTCATCATCGAGGACTTGGAGATCAAGAGCTACCACGCGGTCACGCGCGTCGCGACCGCGGGGAAGATCGACGTCCAGAAGAAGGGCACGCTGGTGGCGGATGTCCGCGTGAACGAGCTCGCCATCGAGGGCAGCCTCAAGGGAAACGTGGTGGCGCTCGACCGCGTGGCGGTCGGCAAGAAAGGCACGCTCGAGGGCGACGTCTGCTGCCGGAAGCTCTCCGTCGAGCCGGGGGCCAAACTCCAGGGGCATTTCCGCGTGGACCCGGGGTTCGTTCCTGAGCCGGTTGCGCCGCGGGAAGCGGCGGACGCCGAGACTGCCTAGGGGGCCTTAGGGGCCGCCCTAAACCGTTGAGGTGAAAGGGGTTTCGTCGGGGGACTCCGCCACCGGAGGCCCCCCCCTTCACGCCCATTTCACTCGGGTGGGCGGAATGCCGATGTAGGCGCAGATGCCCGAGACGGTTGTTGCGGACTTCATCGCCGCGAGCCCCGCCATGCGCGAGGTGGAGAAGCAGATCCGCCTTGTCCGCGATTCCGCCGTCGCGGTGCTCGTCACCGGCGAGCAGGGCGTCGGGCGCGAGAAGGTGGCGCGGACGATCCACGCCACGGGCACGCGCCACCGCGAGCCCTTCGTCCACGTGGACTGCGCGGAGCTTCCCTCCGAGGTGCTGGCGCCCGTCCTCTTCGGCGACCGCGACGAGGGCCGGTTCGAGCTCGCGGGCACGGGCACGCTCTTCCTCGACGGGATCGACACGCTCTCGCTCGACGTCCAGGAGCGCGTGCTCCGGATCCTCGAGCGCGGCACGCTCGAGCGCGCGAACGGCAAGCGCATCGTCCCGATCCGCGCCCGCATGATCGCCGCCACGCGGCGCGATCTGCGCGAGCTGGTGGACCAGGGCAAGTTCCGGCGCGACCTCTTCTGCCGGCTGAACGTCTTCCCGATCGCGGTGCCGCCGCTGCGGAAGCGCCGCGAGGACATCGGCCCGCTCGCCCAACACTTCCTCGCGCTCCACCAGCACGAGCGCACGCCCGCGGTCCACGCGATCGAGGAACGCGCGCTCTCGGCTTTCAAGGCCTACCACTGGCCGGGCAACCTGCGCGAGATGGAGACCGTGATCCTCGGTGCGGTCCTCGCGTGCGGCAACGATCGCGTCGTCCGCATCGAGAACCTGCCGCACGAGATCGGCTCGAAGGCGCCCGACGCGCCGGTCCGCGCGGAGACCCCGTCGCCGCTGGCGATGGACGACAACACGATCGTCCCGCTGTCGGAGCTCGAGCGCCGCGCGATCGCGCACGCGCTCAAGGTCACCGGCGGCAACGTGACCCGCGCCGCTCGCGCGCTCGGCATCGGCCGCGCGACGATGTACCGGAAGCTCGACCGCTTCAAGATGGCGGGCGAGTAGCCGCCGTCTCGACCCCCACCGCGTCCTCTCCCCCCGCAGCCCCCCTCTTGCCCGCCACAGCCGCGGCAGCGGCGAAGGCGGGCCTACGCCACCGGAAGTACGTGACCGGCGCCTTCAGCCGCTCGAACCTCTCGGTGAAGAGCGTGCGATCCTCCGAAGGCACCTCGGGCCCCTCGTGCACGAGGTCGAAGCCCGCGCCGAGAAGGCACGCGCGGATCTGGTCGCGGTAGCCCGGATGGTCGGTCGCGGTCGTGACCGTGCCGCCGGCGACGAGCGCGCCGAGGAGGAGCGACGCGGTCCCGGGCTCGATCCACCGGTTCTTCCAGTGGCGCCGCTTGGGCCAAGGGTCGGGGAAGAGCACCGTGAAGGAGGCCACGGAACCGGCCGGGAGGTCGGCGAGGACGCCGCGCACGTCCGCCTGGCATGCGCGCACGTTCCGGAGCCCCGCGCGCGCGACCTTCCGGCAGAAGGAGAGCGCCTTCTTGCGCGAGATCTCGATCCCGACGAAGTCCTCCTCCGGATGCATGGCGGCCTCGCGCAGCAGCCGCACGTCCTTGCCGAAGCCGACCTCCACGTGGAGGGGCCGGCCGCGCGGGACGACCGCCGGGACGGCCACTTCCGCGGGATCGAAGTGGAACCGGTCAGCCACTGCTCTTCTTCACCGCGCGCTCGAGCTCGGCGCGGCGGGCGGTGGCGGTCTCGTAGAGCTCGTCGGCGAGCCGGCGGCGGCCCGGATCGGTGTTCGTGATGCGGGCCTTCGAGAAGTAGCGGACGCCCCGCGAGTCGCCGGTCTGCGCCAGCGCGCGCGCGGCTCTCGCCCACCGCGTGCCGTCGGCGTTCTCGACCACCGAGAGGAGGCAGGTCGCCGCGTCGTCGCCGCCCAGCTCGCCGAGCAGGTCGATCAGGTCCTCGGGGCAGACGCCGGACCGCGCCTGCTTCAGGACATACGCCTTCACCTGCGCGGCCGACGTCTCCCGGTAGCGCTCGCGGAGCAGCGCGAGGACGTAGGGGTGGACCGGGGGCGGGGCGTCGTCGAGCGCCGCGACGAGCACGGCCTCGACGCGCGGGCCGTCGCACTTCGCGAGGAACCGCACGACCTCCTTCGGCTCGGACCCGCCGCGCAGGAGCTCGCGGAGCTTTCCGAGCGCGGCCTCGTCCCCCGTGAGGCGGTAGAGGCCGTATGCGGACACGAGATCCAGCCCCTGTTCCTTCGAGAGCCGGCTCATCGCCTCGATCGCGCGCGCGTCCTTGAAGGCCGCGAGCGCCTCGGCCGCCTCGCGGCGCCGCGGGAGCGGCCTCCTCGCGTCGAGCGCAGCGTCGGCGAGCGCGGGGACGGCCTTCACGTCGAGGAGCTCCTCGAGCGCGGTCGCGATCCCGTACGAGAACGCCTCGTCCGTCTCCCACGCGAGCGCCTCGCAAAGCGCCGCCACCGCCCGCGGATCCCTGAGCTTCCGCACGAGACCAGCGGCGCGGCGGCGGCGGCGCGGGTCATCCGCGGCCTTGAGCAGGCGCTCGGCCCCGGGGTAGGCGACCGCGCCGAGCCGTGCCGCGGCGTCGACGGCCGCGCGCTCGAGCGCCTCGAGCGCGCTCCGTTGGTCGAGGTTGTTCTCCGCGACGACGTCCGGGCCCTCGACGTGCCAGAGGAAGGCGAGAAGGATGCCGGCGGCGTCGCGGTCGCCGCGCCGGGCGAGCCGCTCGAGGACGCCGATCTGGTCCCTGGGCTGCGCGTTCGGGAACGGCAGGTAGATCCAGCGCTGCACGTGCTGCGGCCGCTCGATGCCCTCGAGCAACTGCACCCGCCAATCCGGGAGCGGCGGCGCGAGCGCCGAGTCCCAGAGGACGCGCGCGATCGATGGGCCGCAGAGGTTGCGCGCCATGGCGAGCGTGTCCTCGCGGAACTCGACCGGCATCAGCTCGGGCCGCACGAAGAGGTGGAAGAAGGCGCGATCCTCGAGCGCCGCGATCCGCCGCTCGGCCTTCGTCCCCTCGAGCTTCGCGAGGATGCGCGCGAGCCGGAGCGCGCTCGGCGCGTGGCCGGGCGCGGCCGCGAGGTTCTCCTCGAGGATCTTCCGCGCGGCCGCGAGCGCCTCGAGCGCCGCGCCCTTCCGCACGGCCTCGTCGATCGTCCCGCGCCGCCGCACGGCCTCCGCGAGGTCGAACCGCGTGTCCGCGTCCTCCGGCAGCCGGGCGAGGATCTCGCGCGCCTCGGCCTCGATCGCCGCCACGTCGCGCACGCGTTTCAGGTGGTTCAGGAACTCGCGCCGCTTCGCCACGTCGTCGGGCCGCCGCTTGATGATCTCGCGCCACGCGATCGTGATCCTCGAGTTTCGCTCCGCCGGCTGGATCCAGTCCGCCCCGCGCGGCCGCGTCTCGCGGAAGCCCCCGCCGACGAAAGCGATGTTGATCCGGTTCTCCAGCTCGGGCTGAAGCACGGCGTAGACGCGCAAGAGCCCCTCCCACGGACGGATCGAGTCGGGGTCGAGCGTCACGCACGAGAGGAACTCCGCCTCCGCCTGCGGGAGCCATCCGTGGGCGAGGTAGAACTCCGCGAGCCGGTAGCGCACGGACGCGTCGTCCGCCGTCTCGCCGCGGCGGCGGAGCAGCTCCTCCATCTCGCGGACCGCGGCCGCGTCGAGTTCGGGCGGCTGCCACTTGCCGACCTCGACCGGCGGCGGACGGTTCGGCTCCTCGGCGACCGGGGGCCGGTCGTAGGGGTCCACCTCTAGCTCGATCGTCCCCTCGCCCGCCCCGCTGTCGATGACGATGCCGCTGTCCTCCTCCCCGCTCTCCCCGCACCCCTCGCACCCCTCCTCCTGGGCAGGCGCAAGCACGGAAAGAAGGAGCAGGCAGCCCGCGATCCTGGCCATGGGAGGATTCCCCATCCTAACGTGCCCCGACTTGCCAAGCCGCCGTGCGCGGTTATCTTTTACAGTTCTCCGCCGCGGGGTGGAGAAGTGGTATCTCACCAGGCTCATAACCTGGGGATCGCGGGTTCGAATCCCGCCCCCGCCACCAAGCAAACGGGCCCCTCTCGCGGGGCCCGTTTTGTTTCCCGGGGGGGGCCTCGGGGCCGACGGTCACTTCGCGAAGAGCCGCCCGAGGTCCTTGAAGGCCTTGAACTCGAGCGCGTTGCCGCTCGGGTCAAGGAGGAACATCGTCGCCTGCTCGCCGGGCTGGCCCTCAAACCGGATCCTCGGCTCGATCAGGAACTTCACGCCGCGGTCGCGCAGCCGCGCGGCCATCCGCGGGAACTCGTCCCACGGCAGGACGACACCGAAGTGGCGGACCGGCACGTTGTCGCCGTCCACCTCGTTCGCGGCCGTGACCGCCGGCCCCCGGCTCAGGTGGGCCACGACCTGGTGGCCGAAGAAGTCGAAGTCGACCCAGCTCGGGCTGCTGCGGCCCTCCGGGCAGCCGAGGACGCCGCCGTAGAACGCGCGCGCCTCCGCGAGGTCGCGGACGGGAAAGGCGAGGTGGAAGGGGCGCAGCGACATGACGCGATGCTACCCGAACGGGCGCCCGGCCGGCCGCCCGGGCGGCGGTCCCGCGGGCCTTTGGCCGGCGCGCCTCGCTCCGTGCCCGCGCTCCGCCGCCTATAATCGCGGCATGAGCCCGGGGAGGTTCCGAGCGGCGGTCGCCCTAGCGCTCCTGACGGCGGCGGTCGCGATCCTGCTCCGGTACGAGAGCGCGCGCTACGAGGCCACGGGCGCCGCGTCCAGCTGCGCGATCCTCGGCTCCGAGTGCGACGCGGTCCAGACGTCGGCCTACGCGAAGGTCCTCGGCGTGTCGCTCGCGACGTGGGGGGCGCTGGGGGCGCTCGTCCTCCTCTCCCTGCTCCTCGCCTCGCGGCGGGAGCCGTCGCTCCTCGCCGCCGCGGGCGCGGTGGCGGCGCTCTCGGTGGGCGCCGTCCTCTACACGGCGTTCGCCGCCTGGGTGTTGCTCGGGAAGTTCTGCCTCTACTGCTCGGTGATGCAGGCGGGCTTCCTCGCGCTCGCGGTCCTTTTGGTGCCGGCGGCGTGGCGGGCGCGCGCCCTCCTCCCCCGACGCCCCCTTCTCCTCGGCGGCGCGATGGCCGCCTTCCTCCTCGTGCTCGCGCGCTCGGGAGAGGCGTACGCGTCGGAGCGGACGCGTCTCGTGCAGGCGTACAGCCCGCCCGGAAAGGGGATGCGGCTCGACATCTCCGACTCGCTCCTCCTCGGTGATCCGACGACGCGCGTCTCGGTCGTCCTCTTCTTCGAGTTCGGCTGCCCCTTCTGCCGCGAGTGCTGCCGGAAGGCCGCGGAACTCGTCCGCCAGCACCCGCGGTGCGTCCACTTCTGGCTCAAGCACTACCCGCTCGAGCGCGAGTGCAACCGGACGCTCTCGCAGACGATGCACGCGACCGCATGCCGCGGCGCGCTGGCCGGGCAGGCTGCGCAGGGGCTCAAGCTCGACGCGCAGGCGCTCGGCGTGATCTTCGGCTACCAGGAGGACCAGTTCGGCAAGCTCGTGCTCGCGAAGATCGGGGAGGATCTCGGCGTCCCCGCCGCGACGTGGGCCGCGCATCTCGCGGCGCCGAAGACGAAGGAGATCGTGGACCGGGACATCGCCGAGGGCAACGCGCTCAACCTGCGGGTCGTGCCGGTCGCCTTCGTGAACGGGCGCGCGGTCGATACCCAACGCCTCGCCGACACGATCGGCCAGCTCTGCCGATGACGCGGCGGGATCATGCGCTCTTCGCGGGCGGCGCGCTCGCGGGCCTCGCCCTCTCGGTCTTCCAGATCTGGTACGTGGCGCTGCCGCTCGACCGCGCGGCGAGGTTCGACCTCTGCCGGTGGACCGAGCGGCTGGACTGCTTCGAATCGCTGCACACCAACGGCCCGGCGCTCCTCCCGGTCCTCGCGGCGCTGTCCGCGATCTTCCTTCTCGAGTGCACCCTCGCGGCGCTCGCCGCGGGCGCGGCGCCGCCGCGAAGCGAGGCGTGGCTCGGCCTCGCCCGGCTCGCGTCGTTCCCGGCCTCCGGCCTCGCCGTGTACGTGCTCCTCGCCGACTACCTGGACGCGAAGAAGACGAGTCCGAGCTCGCTGCTGATCGCGCTCTTCTCGATCGCGATGAACGTGCAGGCGGTGCTCCGGGGAAGGCTCGGGACCCGCGTGCGCGAGGGGGGCGTCGCGCCCGTGGGCGTGGCCCTCGGGTGCGCGCTCTTCGGGTTCTTTCTCGAGGGGGCGGCGGGGGCCGCGCGGCAGGCCGATGCCCAGCAGGCCGCGCTGGCGGTGGCGCCGCCGGCGGTCATCATCCCGGACTTCGAGACGCAGATCCCGCGGCAGGGCGCCGTGCTGCTCGGCGACCCGCGGGCCAGGCACGAGGTGCTCCTCTTCCTCGACCCGGAGCAGCCCGCGTCGCTCTCGCTCCTCCGCGACGCGCTCGACACGAAGGAGGAGGCGGTCGTCCTCCAAGTCTATTTCAAGGGGCACGCGCTCCCGGCCGACGGGCGCGCGATCCTTGACGCCGTGGCACGCGGCGAGCCGCTCCCGCCGGAGGAGCCGAGCACGCTGCCGGAGCGTCACGTCGCGGCCGCCAAGATCACGGAGTACCCGACCGCGATCTGGAAGACCGGCCGCAAGAGCGGCGCGTTCACCCTCGTGGACACCCTCGTGGCCGCCCGCGCGGCGCAATAGCGACCGTACGGTGCGCCAGCGTCCGAAAAGGAACCCGCCCGTGAAGCGGGCGGGTCGCGGCCTGGTGCGGGGCCTTCGCGCCCACCATCATGCGCCCGGCGGCGGCTCCGGATCAACCCCCTCCCCCGCGCCCCCGCCCCTCAATCTGCGCCAGTACTGGATGCGCTTCCGGATCTCGCGCTCGAAGCCGAACCGACCCGGCTCGTAGTAGCGCCTCTCCTTCAGCTCGTCGGGGAGGCACTGCTGGCCGCTGACGCCCTCCTCCGTGTCGTGGTCGTAGACGTAGCCCTTGCCGTAGCCGAGGTCGCGCATGAGCTTCGTCGGCGCGTTGCGGATCGCGAGCGGCACGGGGAGGGTGCCATGCTCGCGGGCGTCGCCCGCCGCCGCGCCGTACGCCGTCAGCGCGCTGTTGGATTTCGGCGCGGTCGCGAGGTAGACGGCGAGCTGCGCGAGGACGACGCTCGCCTCGGGCATGCCGATGAACTCCACGGCCTCCTTCGCCGCGACGGCAAGCGCGAGCGCCTGCGGGTCCGCGTTGCCGATGTCCTCCGACGCCGCGCGGACGAGCCGGCGCGCGACGTAGAGCGGGTCCTCGCCCCCCTCGAGCATCCGCGCGAGCCAGTAGAGCGCGGCGTCGGCGTCGGACGCGCGCACCGACTTGTGGAGCGCGCTGATGAGGTTGAAGTGCTCCTCGCCGGTCGCGTCGTAGCGGAGGAAGCGCTCCTTGAACCCCTCGCGGAGGCGCGGCCCCGTGATCGGGCCCATCTGCGCGGCGAGGTCGAGCGTGGTCAGGAGGGCGCGCGCGTCGCCGTCGGCGATCCGCAGGAGCATCCCGCGCGCCTCGTCGTCGCACGTCGTCCCGAGCTCCTCAAGCCCGCGATCGAGGATCGTCTCGAGCGCCTTCCTGTCGAGCGACGCGAGGACGAACACCTTGAGCCGCGAGAGGAGCGGCGAGTTCAGCTCGAACGACGGGTTCTCGGTCGTCGCGCCGACGAGCGTGATCGCGCCCTTCTCGACCGCGTCCAGGAACGCGTCCTGTTGCGCCTTGTTGAACCGGTGGACCTCGTCCACGAAGAGGATCGTCGGCGTCTCGCGCTCGCCCGCGCGCCGGATCACCTCGCGCACGTCCTTCACGCCCGCGGTCACCGCCGAGAGCGGCTCGAACGCCGCGCCGACTTCGGCGGCTACGAGGCGCGCGATCGTGGTCTTGCCGGAGCCGGGGGGCCCCCAGAGGACGAACGACGGCAGCCGCTTCGCCTCAAGCGCCGCGCGGAGCGGGGAGCCCTTCCCGACGACCGGCTCCTGCCCGACGACGTCGTCGAGTCGCTTCGGCCTCAAGCGCTCGGCCAGGGGGATGAACGTCATCGCTTCGTCTCGGAGGGGGCCTCGGGGGCCGAGCCGAGCCGCTCGCGGAGGATCTCCGCGCAGTCCTCGTACCCCTCGGCGAGGACCCAGCCGTTCGGGTCAACGAGGTAGACGGGCGCGTGATTCACCGAGCCTACCCCCCACTTCTCGAACGCCATCGAGCCGTCGGCCTCGATCGCGTACTTCACCCCGTGCGCCTTCGCGAACCGCATCGCGTCGTCCTTGTTCGCGCGCGTGATCGCGATCACGGTGACGCCCTTCGCCCGGAACTCCTTCCGGAGCGCCGTGAGCCGCGGGACCTCCGCCGCCGACCGCTCGCTGTCGGGCGCGAAGAACGTGATGACCTTCCACTCCTGCTCGGGCGCGTTTCCCCAGATCCACGTCCCGGTGCCGAAGGGAGGCGCGGGTTCGTGGGTAAGGTCCTTGTTGAGGAGCGCCTTGCAGCCGGCGAGGGCGAGGAGGAGGAGCGCGCGGCGCACCTGTGGATTCTACGAAATCGACGCGCGAATCCCGGTAGCGGCCGCCCGCATGTCGTAGAACATGCGGGGATGCTGCAAACGCTCCCTCCCCGCTCCGAGATGGCGACGGCGCTCGCCCTTCGCGACGCGTCGTACGACGGCGTGTTCTTCGCGGGCGTCCGGACGACCGGCGTCTTCTGCCGCCCGACGTGCCCGGCGCGGAAGCCGCGGCCCGAGAACGTCCAGTTCTTCGCGACCGCGCGCGACGCGCTGCTCGCGGGGTTCCGGCCGTGCCGGCGGTGCCGCCCGATGGAGCCCTTGGGCGAGCGGCCCCCGTGGCTCGCGCCGCTCCTCGCCGAGGTCGAGCGGGATCCGTCGCGGCGGTGGCGCGACCGGGACCTGCGCGCGCGCGGCCTGCCGCCGGGCCGTGTGCGCCGCTGGTTCGCGACGCACCACGGCGTCACGTTCCAGGCGTACAGCCGCGCGCGTCGGCTCTCGACGGCGCTCGGCCGGATCCGCGACGGCGAGGACGTGACGGGCGCCGCGTTCGCGAGCGGCTACGAGTCGCTGAGCGGGTTCCACGAGGCGTTCCGGAACGTGCTCGGCAGGAACCCGACGGCCGCGAAGGGCGCACCGCTCCTCGCGATCGCACGCCTTCCGACACCCCTCGGCCCGATGGTCGCCGCCGCCGACGAGCGCGCGCTCTTCCTTCTCGAGTTCGCCGACCGCCGGATGCTCGAGACGCAACTCAGGACGCTGCGCCGCCGGCTCGGCTGCGCGTTCGCCCCCGGCACGAACGCCGTGCTCGACCGGACCGCGAAGGAGCTCGCCGAGTACTTCGCGGGCGCGCGGCGCGGGTTCGAAGTGGCGGTGGACACGCCGGGCACGCCGTTCCAGCGCGCGGTCTGGCGGGCGCTCGCGCGCATCCCCAGCGGCGAGACGGTCACCTATGGCTCACTCGCCCGCGACCTCGCACGGCCCGCCGCCGTCCGCGCGGTCGCGCGCGCCGTCGGCGACAACCGGATCGCGATCCTCGTGCCGTGCCATCGCGTCGTCGGCGCGGACGGCAATCTCACGGGCTACGGCGGCGGCCTCTGGCGCAAGCGCCGGCTGCTCGACATCGAAGCGAAGGGGCCACGGGGACCGGCGGCCCCCCAGCCCCCCTCTCATGCGCCACGGTAGAATCCCGCGCGCATGTACCAGACGCGCAAGCTCCTGCGCCGCACGCTTCGCATCCGCTACCCGAAGGGCGAGGGCCGGATCGCCCTTCGTACCGAGATCGACTGGGATCGCGACATCGAGCCCAAATCGGTCTCGCGCGACGGGGCGACATCGACGTTCACGCTCGAGGCGAAACAGCCGTTCCTCTATTTCAAGCCCGTCCTGCGCACGGGCGCGGGCCCGCGCTGGGCCGTCGGCAGCAACATGCTCGCGCTGTTGACCGCGGACGGGACGCGCGACGTCTACCCGTACTTCGCCGGGCCCGAGACGGGGTCGTTCTCGCCGCTGATCGAGATCGACTCCAAGAGCCTCGGCCGCAAGCACCTCGTGCGCGCGTACCTGCCGCCCGGATACGAGCAGAACCCGCTTCGCAGGTATCCGGTGCTCTACATGCAAGACGGGAAGAACCTGTTTTTCCCGGAGGAGGCGTTCGGCGGGCAGGAGTGGAAGGTGGACGAGGCGCTCGCGCTCCTCGACGCGATGGGCGCCGCGGACCGCGCGGTCGTCGTCGGGATCCACTCGGCGGACCGGATGCGGGACTATACGAAGCCCGGCTACGGGGCGTACGCGCGCTCGGTGGTCACGGAGATCAAGCCGGTCGTCGACCGCAAGTTGAGGGTCATGGAAGGGGCCTCGGGGACCGGGGTGATCGGTTCGTCGCTCGGCGGCGTCGTGTCGTTCTACATGGCGTGGGAGCACCCTTCGGTCTTCGGTTTCGCGGCGTGCATGTCGAGCACGTTCTCGCATAAGGACGACCTGATCGACCGCGTGCTCACGGAGCGGAAGCGGAAGACGAAGTTCTACCTCGACAGCGGCTGGCCGGGCGACAACTACGAGGTCACGCTCGCGATGGCGATGGCGCTCGCGCGGCGCGGCTACCGCGTGCGAGAGGACTTCCTGCACCTCGCCTTCCCGCTCGAGGCGCACGACGAGCGCGCGTGGGCGCGAAGGCTGCACCTGCCGCTCCAGCTCGCGCTGGGGCGGCCCACGCGGGCGAAGCGGACCTAGGCGGCGAGGCGTCCTCGTTCGATCCCCGTCGCGCGTCGCGCGCTGGACGTGCGGACTCTTGATAACCACTGGTAGGCCCGGTGCGACAGGTCCGGAGACGCATGGGGGTTGACGTTGACGGGAACGCGGACAACACTGGTGCAGTGCGGAGGGCCGCGGCGCTGTTGGTGCTTGCTGCATCAGTGTATGGTGGCGGCGACCGTGTTGTGCGGCGGGACCACGGGGAGCGGACCGGCAAGCAGAGCGTGGCCGTGTCGGGGCACGCCATCACGCATGAATCCAGTTCGGAGCGCCCTTTCGTCCGATCCGTCCTCATCTACGGTGCACGGTACGGGGAGGGAAATGATCCGTCACGGAAGGGTTTCCACGTAGCGATCTGCGACGACAAGTTCCGGATCCTCGCGCGGTTCTCGGGGGACTACGGCGCGTTCATCCAGGGCGTATTCACTTGGGCGGAGATCCCGCTTCCCAAACCCGTGCGCGTGCCACCCAGATTCACGGTCGTTGTCGACTTCACTCCGACTGCGACGAAGGGCGTCTATGTGGGATACGGGAACGTCGCGGAAAGCCACTCCTCGTACTTCCGGATCGGCAGCCGCGAGCAGCCGTTCGCCAAGGGCAAGGAGTGGATGATCCGTGCGAGGACCTCGGCATCGGACAGGCCGCTTCCGCGGGCAACGCGCGACCTGCGCGAGGCGCTGCGCGCGACGCCTGCGCCGCAGCTGGAGGCGGCGGACCTTACTTTGATGCTGGCGCGACTGTCCCGCGCGTGCGACATCCCCATCGTCACCGACGTGCCCCCACGCGTCGCTGCACCCGCGTTGCCGCCGAGCTCGGTGGAGGCGGCACTTGACAGTCTCACCGCGTCGTGCGGTGTCGCGTGGGACACCCGATGGGCCGTGGTCTATGTCGCTTCGCGGGAGCGCCTCGGGGAGATTCCACTCGCTTCGCCGGATCTGGGGGGCGATGGGCCCACGCCGCCGGATGTGGTCGCCCTTCGGACGGAGCTCGCGCGCCGTCGCGTGGACCTAGAGTGCGTGGATCTGCCACTGGAGGACGCCGTGGCTCAGGTCTCCGGCTGGCTGGAGTTCCACGTCCGCTGGAAGGCCGGCGTGGACCGACGACAGCGCATCACGATCAGCGCCGAGGCCATCCGTGCGCACGACGCGCTGCACCTCCTTCTTCTCCCGCGGCGCTGCAGCTATCGGATCACCGGGCGCGCCATCGAGATCGCGCCTCTCGAACGCTGAAGAGACTCTAATCAGAAGCCACGGTGGCCCAGACGGCATGCTCGAGCTCAGGGGGGTGTCTGGCGCCAGTGGTACGTGCCACTTCCGACATCGGCCAGTCCGCGCATCAACCGCTCGCTGTCGGGGCCTGCGTTGCAGATCCTGATCGTGTGGATCGCTACTCGCCGGAAGCGGTTCCAGCGTGTGAATGCGATCGTGGCCGCGTCCGGATCCAGATATGGTCCGCCGCGCAGCGAGCCATCGCACACGACGAGGATCGTGTCGGCGACCGGCTTTGGGAAATCGAACCCAGGCACCGGGAGCCCTGCGAGCTCGAGAGCCGTCCTGAGGTTGGCAAACTCGCTCCGGTAGCCGCGGGGTGCGTGGTTCTCTAGGAACCTGACGGCCTGCTGCACATCGCGCGACCCGCCCTTGAGCGGTTTGCGATCGCCCATGACTTTCACGTTGCCGTTGTCGGTGCACAGGAGCACTGCGAAACCGACTCCGGGACCGAGGCGCTCGAGCGCGGCGGAGAACTCGCGGAGCTGTACCTCGCGGTGTCTGGTGTGGTCCTTCTGCCAGCCGCGCTTGCCCACTACCCAGTCGAGGAACGCCCTCGTGCGCTGGACTGAATAGTCCGCCGGAACAAGGAGATTGTCTCCCCCGTCGAGTGCGAAGACGATTCCCTCGCCTAGCGGCGTCACGCCGAAGAACGATGTCGTGGAGGGGAGGGCCACGGTCGTCGACCTGCCGGCGTCATCGCTTTCTGCCCGGAACGTCCCGCCCGCGATCGCGGGGAGCTGTACCTCGCACCACGCCCTCCATGCCTCGGGGGCCGGTCCAAGGTGTCGCCCGGCGAGCGCTGCGAGCGTGGCGAGGCACTCGATGCGCTCTAGTCCTTCCGTATCCGGCAGTCGCTCGACGAGCGCGGGGATCCACCGAGGGTCCGCTTGCGCGCGGGTCCTGACGCAGGCAAGCAGGGCGCGCCTCACTGGCGGCGACTCGTCACGGAGAGAGGAGAGCAGGCACGGCCGCGGCGCGGGATCCAACTGCAGCGCGCACTCCACCGCCGCGACCCGGACGGAGGACCACTTGTCGCGCAGTGCCTCGTCGATGACCGCGATCGCTTCTTTCGCCTTCGCTGCGGCGAGCAGGTCGAGAACCGCGACGCGCCGCGTGATCGAGCGCTGGCGGTCGCCTTCGGCGGCCTCGTTCCATGCCGTGTCCGCGAGGAAGCTCGACACGCCCTTGACCCCCGCGAGCGCGCCGATCAGGCCCTCGAGCCGGACCTGGAGTCCGTGCCGCCGGATGCCCGGGCCCTGCTCTGTCGCTGCCCAAGTATCCCCCGTGGGGTCGTCGATCGCCTCGACCTCGGCCTCCGCGCCATCGATCGCCGTGCATGTGGCGAGGATCTCGGCCCAGAGGTCGGGCACTGATGCGCTGCCGATCGTCGCGGCGAGAGCCGCGGCTGCTGCCCCGCGTTCGCGCTCGAGACGCGCATAGTCGTCATACAGAGCATGGAAGCCCGAGTGGTCAAAGCGGATATCCACTTGCTCGCCGTGCCCGTTCATAGAGCGGACCATCTCGCGCCAGGGCACGCGGGCGACCTCGCGGGCGGTCGATTGACGCTTCGAGAATCCCTTCCAGAACTCTCGTTCCTCTCTCGCGACAGCGTCCAGTGCCGCGGTGTACAGGCGCCGTGCGTCGTCGTCCGCCGGGGCGGGCGAATGCGCGACCGCGATCAGCGCGCCGACAAGCGCGATGCGCACCCGGCAGCTGCGCCGCCCGGAACCTGTTCCTCCGAGTCGCGTCATGCGTGACGACCGCCGCGTGAGAATAACCGGCTCCGGTTGTCCTGCAACGGGAAACGCAGCGCTCACAGCTCCACCTTATCCCGGCTGCGGCCCCCGGCCCGCCAGGTGGGGGCCGTGACCGGCGATGCGTGCGAGCCACCCCCTCAGGATTCGCGTTCGCCGCGACACGAGCCGATCGCTTCCGGACCGAGGCCGCGCCGTGCGAGCTGGCTCCGAAGCGATTAGCACGCTCGCGATTGCGCTCGCGCGGCGCGGCTACCGCGTGCGAGAGGACTTCCCGCACCTCGTCTTCCCGCTCGAGGCGCACGACGAGCGCGCGTGGGCGCGAAGGCTGCACCTGCCGCTCCAGCTCGCGCTGGGGCGGCCCACGCGGGCGAAGCGGACCTAGGTAGCGAGGCGTCCTCGTTCGATCCCCGTCGCGCGTCGAGCGCTGGAGGTGCGGACTTCAAGTCCGCACCGGGCCGCCGCAACAGGGCCCCTGACAACGAGTTGCGCGCTTTTGGCCGTGTACCTAGAAGAACGGGACCTGTTCGTACGCGGCGCCTAGGACGGTGCGCGCGTCGGCCTTGAGCCAGCGGTCGAGGACCGTCGCGTAGACCCGGCGGAAGTCCGTGTGGTGCTTCAGGTCGCCCTGGTCGAGGTCGGCGAGCGAAGGGTGGGCGCCCACGAGGCCGCCCCTCACGCGGCCGCCGAGGACGAAGAGCGGCGCCGCGGTGCCGTGGTCCGTGCCGAGCGAGCGGTTCTCCTCCACGCGACGGCCGAATTCCGAGTAGGTCATCGCGAGCACGCGCTTGTCGAGCCCCTTCGCCTTCAGGTCCGCCTGGAACGCGCCGAGCGCGTCGCCAAGCGTCTTCAGGAGCACCGCGTGCGCGTTGGCCTGCCGCGAGTGCGTGTCGAAGCCCGAGAGCCGCACCGCGTACACCCGCGCCGGGAGCCCGCCCTCGACGAGCCGGACGATCTGCCAGAGCCTCCGTGCGAGGTCCGTGTCCGGGTAGCCCGCCGGGTCGCCGCTGCCGAGCGCCTTCTCGAGCCGCTCCGCCGTCTTGTACGCCGTCGAACCGGCGCGCCGCACCTGCTCGGCCGTCGCACCGTCGCGCGGCCGCGCCACGAGCGCCGCGAGAAGTTCCTTGTTCCCGCGCACGCGGAAGCTCTCCGCGTCCGCCACCGCGGGCACGACCACGCGCTCGCCGGTCAGCGCGAGCGAGAGCGGCGCCGGATCCAGCTGCAACGCGGGCACCTCGCCCTCGTCCATCCGGTCGAGCGCGCGCCCGGCCCAGCCGCTCCACCGCTCCGGCACGGTGGTGAATGCCGTGTGCCAGATGTCGGTCCCGGTGAAGTGGCTGCGCGACGAGTCCGGGTACCCGACCCCCTGCACGATCGCGAGCGCGCCCTGGTCCCACGCGCCGCGGAGCGCGCCGAGCGCCGGGTGCAGTCCCACGTGGTCGTCGAGCTTCATCGGCTCGCGCACGCCGAGTCCCGGCCGCGCGCGATGGTAGAGGTCGTCCGCGTACGGGATCACGGTGTTGAGCCCGTCGTTCCCGCCGTCGAGTCGCACGAGCACGAGCACCTCGTCGCCCTCGCCCGCGGCCCACGCGGCGCGGGCGAAGAGCCCCGGCAGCGCCGCCGCCGCGGGGAACGCGAGCGCGCCCTTGAGGAACGAGCGCCTGCTGCAACCGGAACAGGAGGGGGCTTGGGGGCCGCTCATGACAGGTGCGCCTCCGGGAGACAGAGGAGAGCGTGAGCGAAGTCGTTGCCCGCGCCCGCAAGGCGCTCGCGCTCCTCGGGGCCGGGCGCCTTGCCACACAACGCGGCGACGACCTCGTCGCCGCGCGACGGGAACGTGGGCGCGAGCTTCCGGCCCGTGTCCACGCGCGCGAGCCACGTCGCGGTGTTGATCCACGAGAGGTGGCCGGGCCACCCCTTCACGTTGGGCGGCGCCAGGAGCTCCTGGCCCATGGCGCGGAGGTCCGGGGCCGCGGCGGTCGCGTCGAGCCGGCCGCCGAAGACCCGCACCGACGTCGCCACGAGCTCGAGCGGCGACTTCACGAGCGTGCCACGGCTCTCGTAGAAGAGGCGCGAGGCGAAGAGCAGCTCCAAGCACTCGCCGATCCGGTAGCTCCGCGCGCGCAGCTCCTCGCCGAACGCGGCGACGATCTCGGCGGGCGGTTCCGGCGTCACGAAGAAGCCGAGGAGCTTCTGGGCGAGGAAGCGGCCGCACGCCGGCTGTTCGAGCGCGATCCGGCAGACGTCGTCGCCGCCGAGAGCGCCCCGCACCCCCAGCACTTCCTTCGGATCGGAGTCGTGGAGACGCGCCGAGAAGTGGTAGCGGTCCTCGAGGATGTGCCAGCCGGTGAACGCCCTCGCCGCCTCCTTGATGTCCTTCTCGGTGTAGTTGCCCTCGCCGAGCGTGAAGAGCTCGAACAGCTCGCGGGCGTAGTTCTCGTTCGGATGGCCCTTCGAGTTGGTCTCGTTGTCGAGCCAGCGGATCATCGCGGGGTCGCGCGTGATCCTGTCGAGCAGGTCGGCGAACGGGCCGAGGCCGAGATCGAGGAAGAGGCGGTACTGGCGCGCCATCCAGCTCGGCTCGTTGACCTTGAGCACGCTGGTCGCGAAGTGCCCGTGCCAGAAGAGCGCGACCTTCTCGCGGAGCTGGTGGTCGCACCGCACCATCCGCTGGAGGAGCCACGCGCGGATCGCGTCCGCGTTGCCCGTGCCCGTGATCTGGACGTAGACGGATTCGAGCTCCTCGGCGGGCGCGTCCTTCGCGGGCCCGCGGACCAGCGCCTTCGCGGCTTCGGCGGGCCCGAGCTTCACGGTCTCCGCGACGCGCGCGGGCGGCGCGCCGAACGCGGCACGACGCCAGAGGTGGGCCGCCGCGGCGGAGTCGAACGGGCCTTCGTAGGGCTTGAGCGCGTCGTGCATGGGTTACTCCGCCGGGGGGGCCGCCTCAAGCTCGAGCGCCAGCGCGAACGTGCCGCCCGACTCCTCGGCCGTGATCGAGAAGGAGCGAACGTAGCGACCGACATCGAGGACGAAGTCGATCTTCTTCTCGGCAGTAGCACGGTCGTCGCCCTTCTTGAGCATCGTGTCCGCGACCAGCGCCTCGCGGTTCTCGGCGAGGCTCCGCAGCGTCTCCCCGGGCATGAGCCAGAAGCCCGAGTTCACGTTGGCGCCGGCGGGCGTGCTGCCGCCGCGGCCGTCGACGAGCTGCTTCACGATGCCGGGCGCGGTCGCGAGCACGTAGTAGTCCCCCACGATCGCCGCGGCGGGCTCGAAGTTGAAGCGGATCGGCAGCCCCTTGTTCGCGTCGATCTCGCCCGCGCTCGCGGGCATGTACCGGGTCTGCACGATCGGGACGTCCTTGTACGTCTCGGAGAACGGCGGTCGGAAGGACTGGCCCGACATGCCCTGCGTCGCGTTGACGATGCCGATCCCGGTGTGGAAGGCGCTCTCGAGCTTCAGCGCCAGCTCCTCGGTCGCGCGGACGGGGAAGAGGAAGGCCATCTGGGGCAGCCGGATCGCGGGCGCCGGCTTGCCATCGGGCCACGTTCGCTGCGTGGCGAGGAACGCCATCTCGTCGCCGATGGACGGCAGGAACTGCTCGACGAAGTCCATGCCGCCGGTCAGGTTGCCGAAGTTGGTCTCGAACTCGACGAGCTTCGGGATCTCGCGCTCGGTCACGAGGTCGTCTCGGTGGCTCCAGAGCGCCGGGAGGCTCCGGCGCGTGCGGGAGAGGACGAGCGTGTCGGGGGGAAGGGCGAAGGGGAAGGGGTCGAGCGTCCCGGCGTAGGCCTCGGTGAGCGCCGCGGGCACATCTGCGGGGACGGGCACGATCGCGCGCGCGGCGAACCGGATGCCGCCGCCTGCGCGGACGAGGTCGGCGCGCATCGCGACCCAGGGCGCCTCGGCGCCGAGGTAGGTCGTCATCCCCGCGACGAGCGCCTCGCCGACGTCCTTCGCCTTCTCGTTCTTGCGGCCGGGCGCATGCACCGTGAGGTCGACGAACGCGAACACGTCGCCGCCGCCGGCCGCGCGCCGCGCCTCCTTCAGCCGCTCCTCGCCGGCGAGACCCTCGGCGGTCCGGCCGCGCACCGCGGTCGCAAGGAGCTGGTCCGTGCTGGCGACGAGGACTTCGCCGTCGAGGCAGACGAACGCGGGGCCGAGCTGCCAGAGCGCGGGCGCGGTCGCGTCGGCGGGCGTCACGACCGTGCGCTGCTGCCGCGCGAGGATCTCCGCCCCCGCGAGGATCTGCTCCGCCGCCTTCGGATCGACGCGCGCCATCACGAGGAGGCGCTGCGGCGAGCCGTACGCGGCCCCCGCGATCTCGCGGCCCGCGATCGCGCGGAAGAGGGCGAGGAAGTCGTGGCCCGTCGCCCCCTTCACGAACGCCTCGGCGAACAGCGCCTGCGCGAGCTGCGGGGTGGCGAGCGCCTGCTTGAGACCCTCGTGCCCCTTCAGCGCCTCCGCGAGCGGCGACGCGATGGCGTCGTCGAGCTTCTTCCCGAGGTCCTTCGCCTCGAAGTAGGCCGTCGCGCCCTTCGGGAAACGGTCGGCGAGGTCCTCGGCCCCGAGGGGCAACACGAGAAGGAGAAGCGCAAGACCCGGCGCGAGACGCATGGCAGCACCTCCGAAGGACCACACCCACGTTACGCGAAGCCGATGCCACGGAAAGCCGGCTTGCGGGGCGGACCGCCGCGCCGGCGGTGTGCGGAATGTTCACGCAGTGGGAAGAAGAAGGGGCGCGAGGCCGACGCCAAGGTGCGGCAGCAATGCCGCACCCCGGCCGACGCAAACCAAGCCCTAGCATGGACTTGCGCCCGCCGCGAGGTGTGAGTGTCAGACCTACAGCCAGCCTCGGTCGCGGACGGCTTGCGCGACGCGTTGGACGGCGACGAGGTAGGCGGCGAGGCGCATGTGGATCTTCTCGCGCTGGGCGGTCTCCCAGACCGCGTGGAAGGCCTCGGTCATCTTGCGGTCGAGGCGCTGGTGGACGAGGTCGAACGACCAATAGAAGTTGTACGCGTTCTGCACCTGCTCGAAGTAGCTCACGGTCACGCCGCCCGCGTTCGCCATGAAGTCGGGCAGGACGCAGACGCCGTTGAGGTGCAGGATCTTGTCGGCCTCGGGCGTCGTCGGGCCGTTCGCGAGCTCGCAGACCACCCGCGCCTTCACGCGCGCCGCGTTCTCCTGCGTGAGCACGTTCTCGAGCGCGCTCGGGTAGAGCACGTCCACCTTGAGCTCGAGGAGGTCCTTGTTCGAGATCGGCTCGCCGCCCGGGAACCCGTCGAGGGAGCCCTTCTCGTGCTTGTGCTTCACGAGCGCCGCCGGGTCGAGCCCCTTCGACGAGTACACGCCGCCGCGGCTGTCGCTCACCGCGACGAGCTTCGACGGGCCGAGGATCTCGCGGTGGAGCGTCGCGGCGAACTGGCCCGCGTTGCCGAACCCCTGGATCGCGTAGGTTGCCTTCGCGAGGTCGAGCTTCAGGAGCTTGCTCGCCTCGCGCACGCAATACACGCCGCCGCGCGCGGTCGCGTCCGTCCGCCCCCGCGACCCCCCGATAGAGAGCGGCTTGCCGGTGATCACGCCCGGATGAGCCTCGCCGAGCAACGTCTCGTACTCGTCCATCATCCAGCCCATGATCTGCGGGTTGGTGTAGACGTCGGGCGCGGGCACGTCCTTCGTGACGCCGAGCAGCCGACCGACCGCGCGGATGTACGCGCGCGCGAGCCGCTCCTGCTCCGCGAGCGAGAGCTCCTTCGGATTGCACGTGACGCCGCCCTTGCCGCCGCCGAGCGGGATGTCCACGACCGCGGTCTTCCACGTCATCCACGCCGCGAGCGCGCGCACCGTGTCGATCGTCTCGTCCGGATGCCAGCGCAGCCCGCCCTTCGTGGGCCCGCGCGCGTAGTTGTACTGCACGCGATAGCCGTGGAAGACCCGGTACTTCCCGTCGTCCATCCGCACGGGCAGCGTCACGTGGTACTCGCGCTGCGGCCAGCGGAGGAGGTCGCGCATCGCGGGGTCGAGGCCGAGCTTCTCGGCGGCCTCGTCGAATTGCACCTGCGCGATCTTGAACGGGTTCAGCTCGGCCATCGGGGCCTCCTTGCAGGATAGGGTCGGGCAGAGCGAGGGTATCAGGGGGGGCTTGGGGGGCCGAGAGCCGATGCCGACGCCGCCGCGGCGCCGGCGCGGCTCCGCAGCGAGCGAACGACTACCGGCCCGGCGGCGTGGTCGGGGGCGTGCCGCCGCCCGCGGCCTTGGCCGCGCGCTTCGCGGCCTTCTTCGCCTGCCTCTCGTGGATCGAGAGCTTCGGCTTGTTGTGCTTTTCGCGGTGCTGTTGGCCCTTCGCCATGGCGGTTGCTCCTCGTCCGCCTCTGTCCGAGGCGACTCGAAGGGAGAGCCTAGACCACGGGGGCCCCACGTCCAGCCCCCACGCGAGGCCTACGGCGGCGGCTGCGCCGGGTCGGGTACGTGGACCGGGACGGTCACGCGGTTCGGGTGGATGTCGGTCGCCTCGAGGACCTTTCCGCCCGCGTTCACGGTCACGACGAGGTCGTAGTCCCCCTCGGGCACCCCGGTGATGTCGACCCACTGGCCGTCGAGGTCCTTGACGTAGATGTCGCCCCAACCGGAAGAGATGCCCTGGAAGTCGCAGTCGAAGTCCTCGGACGGGCCTGCCAGGTACGGGATCGTGTCCAGGAGGCAGAACGCCTGCTTGTGGCCGACCGCGGCGAGAGCGCCGCTCTGGTCGCGCAGCTCGTAGCTCGCCCACCCCTCGAAGTGGTAGTGGCCGTGGCAGGGGCTGAAGATGAAGTCCGCGGTCGTGAAGGGGGGCTCGGGGGCCGCGGGGTCGCCGAGGACGACATCCTCCTCGCCGAGGTTCACGACGACCGTGTCGAACCGCAGCAGCCGGCGGACGCCCGTGCCCCCCACGGCCCCCTCGACGAACGCGCAGTGGCTGGCGGAGAACGTGCGGTCGACGACATCCACGGAGTCGACGATCGCATCCCGGTCCACCGTCACGTCCACGCTGTCCGGCGTCAGCGCGGGCTCCGACGGGTCGGGCACGCGGACCGGGATCGTCACGCTGTCGGGGCGCTCGTCGGCGGCCTGCGCGACCTTCCCGTCCGCGTTGGCCGTGACGACGAGATCGTAGAACCCCTCGGGCACGCCGGTGATGTCGAGCCACTCGCCCGGATGCTCGCTCGCCCAGCCGGACGAGATCCCCTGGAATCCCGTGTCGAATCCCTGCGAGGGCAGGGTCAGGATCTGCGTCGAGTCCGCAAGGGGGAGCGCGCGGTCGTGCGCCGCGACAACGGGGCCGCCGCAGCGGACGCGCAGCTCGTATCTCGCCCACCCGAGAAGCACGGGCGGGCCCTCGCACGGGGTCAGGTCGAAGTCGCCGGAGGCGAAGGGGGGCTCGGGGGCCGAAGGGTCGCCGAGGGCCAGGTGCTCCTCTCCGTAGTTCACGAAGACGGCGTCGAAGGCGACGAGGCGGCGCAGGCCCGCGCCCCCCACGCCCCCCTCGATGACGGCGCAATCGGCGGCGTCGAACAGGCGGTCGGCCACCGTCGCCGAAGCGAGGAGGGCGTCGCGGTCCACGGTCACGTCGATGCTCCCCGGCGTGGGCCCGCCGACCGCCGGTTCGACGACGATGACCAATACGGTGGCGACGTTGGGCTCTAGGTCGTCCTGCTCGACGATTCTCCCGTCCGCGTTCACGGTGACGGCGAGCGTGCAGCTTCCGGGCGTCACGCCGGTGATGTCGATCCACTGCCCGTCCACGGTCTTGTCCTGCACGCTCGCCCACCCCGCGGTGAGGCCCTGGAACGCGCCGTCGAACCCGCGCGACGGATCGGGGCCGTGCGCCACCGAGTCGCGGAGGAGGAGCCCCGGCTCGCGGCTCGCGATGACGTCGCCGCAGGCGTCGCGGAGCTCGAAACGCGCGCCGCCCGCGAGGAGCCGGAGGTCCTGGCACGGGCTGAAGACGAAGTCCGCGGAGGCGAAAGGGGGTTCGGGGGAGGAGGGGTCGCCGAGGACGAGGTCGTCCTCGCCGTGGTTGATGACCGTGAGGGAGAAGAGGAGGAGGCGCCGGAGGCCCGCGGCGCCGACCGCGCCCTCGGCGACCGCGCAGTCCGTGGCCTCGAATCGGCGCTCCACGATCTCGATCGAGGCGAGCAGCGCCGCGCGGTCGATCCCGAGGTCCACGGAGCCCGTGCCGAGGCCGCCGGTGCCTCCCCCGCCGCCGCAGCCGGCGAGAAGGGCAACCGCGATCGTCGCGAGGTGTCGTCTCCCGAGGTGCAAGGACCCGATCGTAACGCGGGGTGTCCAGGACGGAAGCCCCCGCTCAGCCGGTGCGGCGAAGGGCGATCGCGGCGCGGATCGCCGCCTGCTCGTCCGGCGTCGGCTCGAACGGGAGGAAGTCCCCGTGCACGAGCAGCAGGCGGGACGGGTCGTCGGGATCGACGAGCGCCACGATGGTCCTCCCGGAGGCGTCCGCGAACAGCGGCGGCCGGTCGAGCGGGAACGACTCCTTGCCGGACAGCTCCCGGCCGCTGGCCGCGCGGCCTTCGTAGTGGAACGTGCTGCGCTTGTGGCGCCCGCGGGAGAGCTGCGGCTCGACCTTCACGACGCGGACCGCGATCTCGTCCGACCTCGCGGCAAGCCGCCGCGCCGTCGCGAAGCGCCGGAGCATCCGCATCCCCAACGCACCGAAGGCCGCCGTGGCGAGGAACATGCCCAGCGCGAGGAGCACGATCAGCAGGATGCGGGCCGTCCCCGCATCCACGGCCCACGAGAGTGCGAACCGATCCGGGGCCTCGCGAAGGTAGCGCACGACGGCTTCCTTTGAGCCGTCGTACTTCGCTCCGAGCGTGCTGAAGTCGACATAGCCCCGATGCTCCGCTCCGTTCGCGTCGGTGTAGCGCACACTTACCTTGTGCTCATGGATGACGAGGCGCTGCGTCCGGACCCTGCACGTCGCGGACACCTGCGACGCGGGGACCCCGTTCTCCCAGATGCGCGACTCCTCGGCGAGCTGGCTCGCATCGCCGAATGTGACCCACCCGCCGAGGCACGCCGCCGCGAGACCCACGAGCAGCAGAGCTGGACCGCCGGTGATGTGCTCGACGACGAACAGGCGGTTCAGCCGCAGGGGGCGCGGCGGCAGCAGCATCTCGACAAAGGGTACGGCCCCCCAGCCCCCCTCCGATCCGGAATAAGATGGCGCGATGGCGCACGACAAGGCCGAGACGCAGCGGCACCTCGAGGGGTACCTCGAGGCCTACCCCGGGCTGCGCGGACGCGTGTGCCGGATCCTGCTCCTCCACCTGCACAGCCGCGGCCTCGCGCGGATCGAGGAGGTCTACCGGCGGGCGCAGCGCGCGGAGGAGTGGAACCTCCCGACGGACCCGAACCGGCCGCGGTCGCGGATGTGGGCGGCCGAGGAGCGCGAGTCGATCAACGCGATCGTCATCGACCTCGCGGCCGAGCACCTGACGCCGAAGGAGGTGGACCACCTCGTCTGGTCGGCGCACCGGCGCGACGAGGCGCTCTCGCTCCAGTCGCTCGCTCGGCTCCGCGACGTGCCGCTGGAGCTGATCGCGGAACGGCTCTCGCAGTATGTCGCGATCCCGGCGGAGGACGACCGGCTGGTCGAGGAGGCGCTCGAGGGCACGATCGTCGCGCTCCTGCGCCGCTTCGTCTCGAACCGGGTGGACTACATCTCGGTCGCGAAGCGCCACCTGAAGCTCCAGGACCTCGCGTGGATCCTCGAGCGGATCGTCTCGACCGAGCAGGGGGCGGGCCTCATCGGGGGGAAGGCCGCGGGGATGATCCTCGGCCACACGATCCTCCGCGCCGAGGGCTGCGCCACGGCGGGCCCGCCCGAGACGGTCTTCCTCCTCTCCGACGCGTACGACCAGTTCAAGGCGCTGAACGGCCTCACGCACCTCGAGCACCACAAGTACAAGCCCATCGAGGAGATCCGGAAGGACTTCCGCGTGATCGGCGACGTCTTCCGCAACGCGGAGTTCCCGCCGCGGGTCGCGGATCTCCTGCGCGTGGAGCTCGACCGGATCGGGCCCGTGCCGCTCGTCGCCCGCTCCTCGAGTCTCCTCGAGGACAGCTTCGGCGCGACGTTCTCCGGCATCTACCGGTCGATCTTCCTGCCGAACACCGCGCCCCTCGAGCAGCGCCTCCAGGAGCTGCTCGGCGCGATCGCGGAGATCTACTCGGGCGTCTTCAGCCCCGACGCGATGACCTACCGCCGCCGCCACCACATGATCGACTACGACGAGCGGATGGCGGTGATGATCCAGCCGGTCGTCGGCCGCCGCCGCGGGCGCTACTTCTTCCCCGCGTACGCGGGCGTCGCGTTCTCGCGCAACGACTACCGATGGAACGGCCGCATCCGTCGCGAGGACGGCCTCGTCCGGCTCGTGCTGGGCCTCGGGACGCACGCGGTCGACCGCGTCGGCGACTACGCGCGCATGGTCGCGCTCAAGGCGCCGACGATGCGGCCGGAGGGCACGGCCGAGGAGATCATCCGCGCGTCGCAGAAGCAGGTGGATGTCGTGGACATGGAGGGCGGCGGCTTCGTCACGATCCCGGCGGCCGAGGCGCTCAACGCGATCGAAGGACCGGTCGCGGACTACGTGTCGGTCGTCGAGCCCGACGGCCGGCTCTCGACGCCGGTCGCGGACAGGGTCCTCGCGTCCGCACGCCAGATGGTCGTCACGTTCGACCGGCTCCTCGCGCGCGGGGAGTTCCCCGAGCGGATGCACAGGATCCTGAAGACGCTCGAAGCCGCCTACGAGACCCCGGTGGACGTCGAGTTCGCGGCGGACGACGACCTCTACGTCGTCCAGTGCCGCCCGCTCGGCGGCGACACGGCCCGGGCAAGCACCCCCGTGCCCCCGGACATCCCCGCGGAGGACCGGGTCTTCTCCGCCCGCCGCTACGTGAACAACGGGCGGCTCGAGGGGATCGAGTACCTGGTCCTCATCGACCCGCGCGACTACGGCCCGCTCTCGAAGGGCGAGCGCCAGGCGGTCGCGCGCGCGGTCGCCGACGTGAACGACGCGCTCGAGGGCAAGCGCTTCCTCCTCATGGGCCCCGGCCGCTGGGGCAGCCAGGACATCCGGCTGGGCATCCAGGTCACGTTCGCCGACATCTGCAACGCGTCGGCGCTCCTCGAGATCGCGCGCGCGTCGGAGGGGTTCGCGCCCGAGCCCTCGTTCGGCACGCACTTCTTCCAGGACCTGATCGAGGCGTCGATCCTCTACCTGCCGCTTTACCCCGACGAGGACGTGTTCAACGAGAAGATCCTCCTCGGGAGCGAGAACGCGCTCCCGCGCCTCTGCGGGAAGCCCGCAAAAGGGGTTCGGGTGATCGATGTGAGCGCCTCCTTCCCCGGCCGCGCGCTCCACCTCGCGATGGACGGCGAGGCGCAGCAGGCGCTCTGCTACCTGAAGTGAATGGAGGGGGCCGGGGGGGCCGCCGTATTGCTGGAATCCCCTTGCCAAGGGCCCTAGAATCGCGCCCTTCATGGACGCGATGGCCGCGACGCTCCCGGCGAAGAAGTCCTACTCCTTCACGAACGGGAAGCTCGCCATGTGGCTCTTCCTCGGGTCGGACGCGATGGGCTTCATGGGGCTCATCGGCGCCTACATCGTGCTCCGGACCACCGCGCCCGACTGGCAGCACACGAAGTACACCCCGCACCTCGACCCGACGTTCGGGATCAACCTCACGGCGTTCATGACCTTCCTGCTCATCGTGAGCTCGGTCACGATGGTCACGGCGCTCCACAAGATCGGCCACGGCGACCGGAAGGGGCTCCTCCTCTGGCTCGGGATGACGATCCTCGGCGGGCTCACGTTCCTCGGCCTCCAGGCGTACGAGTGGACCCATTTCATCCACCAGATCCACGAGGGTGCCGTGGAGTACACGGCGAAGACCGGGCTCGCGGCGCCGTTCACGAACTACCAGGCGACCTTCTTCTCGCTCACCGGGTTCCACGGGCTCCACGTGTCGATCGGCGTCGTCTACCTGAGCTGCATCTGGATCCGCTCGTGGCAGGGCGCCTACACGGCGCAGAGCCACAGCCCGGTCGAGCTGGTGGGCCTCTACTGGCACTTCGTGGACCTCGTGTGGATCGTGCTCTTCACGATCATCTACCTCCTGCCGGAGCCGAAATGAGCGACCAGGCGCAGGTCTCGCACCCGTACTACAAGATCTTCGGGATCCTCACGGTGCTCACGGTCGCGGAGATCCTCTGGGTGTACGTGGTCCCCCACTCGCGCATGATGCTCGCGGGCGGCCTCGGGCTCATGGCCGCGGCGAAGGCCGCGCTCGTCGGTCTCTACTACATGCACCTGAAGTACGAGGGGAAGCTGCTCTGGGTCGTCGCGATCTTCCCGCTCGTGCTCGTCGTCATCATGATCGCGGGTTTTCTGCCCGACGCCGTCGCGCCCTACTGACCGGCCGGGCGGTGCCGCGTGGGCACGGACCGGATGCAAGACGCGCGGGTCGGACATCTGGCCGGAGCTCTTCGACCTCGCGATCAATGACTCGTCGTCGATGTCGCGTACGGCATCCACGTGGACCGCCGCTTCCTCGACGCGCCTACTCATCCCCCATCCTCCTCGGGTTGCCCATCAGCTTCTGTCTCTGGATGATGCGGAACAGGCCCGCCGCGATCTGCCTTGTCGTCGCAGTCCTGCGCCACGGCCGCGGCGTACGCTGGCAATGGTCACGAGCTCCCTGTTCCTCCCCTCGTCCGTGCTCCTCTGGAACCGCTGGCCGACCTGACGACTCCCCGAGCGGGTTCCCCCTCCCCCACGCCCCCTCCCCCTGGGCTACCATGGGCCGTGCGTGAGACGCACGCTCGTCTTCCTGCTCCTCGCCGTTCCGGCGGCTGCCGCGGACGGGCTCAAGCCCTGGAAGGACGAGCAGCGGCGGCTCGACCGCGCGGCCCAGAAGTTCTGGCAGGACTACCAGAAGCGGTTCACGGAGGCGCTGCTGGCGTTCGAGAAGCCTCGGGATGACGCCGCGTCGAACCCCAACGCGGCGATCCAATACGTCTACGACTTCTCGGGACTCCGGAACCTCTACGCGGATTTCGCGTTGATCGAGGAGGAGAGGGGGAAGGCGGACCTCGCGCTCGCGGCGTCGGGCGACGCGAAGGCGAGGTCCGAGCTGTTCGACGCGCTGATGGACGTCGCGAAACGGATCGACGAGATCGAGGCGGACCAGCTCGACGTGCGGCCGCAGCAGAGCAACTACTGGTTCGACCAGCGCCCCGGGATCGAGCGACACGGCCTCGCGGTCCGGATGGACGCGCTCGTCCGAGCGCTTGCGCAGTGTCCCGACGCCGCCGCGCTGCTCGGCGGGGAGGGGATGAAGTCGGCGGCACGGAAGGACGGCAAGCGCTCGATCGTCCGCCGGGTCGCGGTCCTCGACGCGCTCGGCTTCTGCGCGGGGGGCAACGCGATCCCGGCGCTCACCTTGTTCGCCGCCGCGCCCGAAGCGTCGCTGCGGATCGCGACGGTCGAGGCGCTCCTGAGGCAGGGTCCGGCGGCGCGCGAGGCGCTCGCGCCGCTCCTCGCGGACCGGAGCCTCCCCGTCCGGCGCGCGCTCCTCCAGGGGATCGCGACCGCCGCCGCGGGCGACCCGGGCTGGATCGAGCCGGTCCTCGCCGCCTACGGCTACGCGGGCGGCATCCTGCGCGAGGACTGCGTCCGCGCGCTCGAGGCGCTCACGAACCAGAAGTTCGGCGACGCGAAGGCCGCGTGGGCCGAGTGGTTCGAGGACTACAAGGCGGAGATCGCCGGCGGGAAGTTCAAGAAGGAGGCGATCGAGGTGCGCGAGGCGAAGCGCGAGCCGTCGCCCGCGACGTGCACGTTCTACGGGATCCCCACCCCGAGCGCCGGCGTGATCTTCCTCTTCGAGGGGTCGCGCCGGCTCTTCTGGCCCGCCGACGTCCAGGTGCTCGTGAAGCAGTACCGGGAGCTCTGGCACAGGACGCGCCGCGACTGGGAGGACGCGAACCCGAGCCACCACGCGACGCTCCTCGCCGAGTTCGACAAGACCGCGGCGGCGTTCGCGCCTGACCTCTCCTTCGGCGTGCTCGGGCTCTCCGCGGACTGCGACGCGCTGCCTCTCGGCTCGCCGAAGCTCATGCGCCCGGAGAAGCGCGACCTGAAGGCCTTGCGTCACGACATGGAACGCCTCCCCGGCGACGGCTGGTGCGCGCAGTACGAAGGGCTCGTCGCCGCCGCCGCGCTCGCCGGGATGCCCGCGGGCACGGGCGCCGACTTCCCCGACGCGCGGGCGGACACGGTCTACCTCTGGGACGGGGGTGGTCCGGCCGGCGGCCGCTACATGACGCCCGAGTCGGCGGTGGCCGCGTTCCAGAGGTTCAACCGGTTCCGCCGCCTCGTCGTCCACACGATCCGCATCTGCGACGAGGGTGAGCCGTCCGAGACCGTGATGAAGGGGCTCGCGGCCGCGAGCGGCGGGACCTACCTCTGGGCGAAGAAGCCGCCCTCGGTGCCGGGATAGGAGGGGCCTAGCCGGCGCGCTTGTAGACCGGCACGTCCTTGCCGTCCACGAGCCGCACCCAGAAGCGACGCGCGGCCTCGGCGATCGCACGCTCGGCCGGGCTCCCGCCGGCCACGACCGAGAACTCGATCCCGTCCACCTGCGTCAGGAGCGCGACCCGGTGCAGCACGTTCAGCCCGGAGCCGTCGGCGCCCTCGGCGCCGGAGAGGTCGAGGATGCACTGCCTCAGCCCCGAGCCGTGCCGCTCGTAGTACTCGTTCACGAGGTCGTTCGCGCTGTACTCGTTCAGCGGCCCCACGAGCGAAAGGTAGAGCAGGGACCGCTGGGGATTCACGTAGCTGGTGATCATGCCTCTCCCGCCGTTGTCGTGTTTTCCGGACGTTTCCGCCTCTTCCTGGGGAGGGGCGCAAGGGATGTGCCTATCCCGCGCCTCCGGGGATGCCGCGCCGCTATTCCGGCGCGCCGTAGAAGAAGAGCGGCCCCTTCGCGCTCGCCTCGAGGAAGGCCGCGGCGACCGGGAGCTTCCGGTCGAGGCAGGCGTCGAGGAAGGCGTCGAGGGGGCCCGGGGGCCGTCCTCCGGCGACGACGTTCCCCGCCCCTGCGGCGAGCAGGGCCGCGGCGACGGTGACCCCGACCGGCTCCGTGACCACGACCGTCTCCGCGTCGAACCGGCGCGCGAGCACGCGCAGCGGCGCGAGGTTGTTCCCGTTCACCGCGACCATCGCGAGGCGGCGGTCGGGAAGCGCTTCGACAGGCGGCCCGAGCCGTTCCGGCGCCTGGCAGAGCGTCGCGACGCCTTCGCCGCGTCTCCGCTCGGTCGTGCGCTGCCTGAGGAACGCGGCGGCCGTGGCCACGTGGCAGACCCGGACGCCCGCGGGCGCGGCGAAGGCATCCACGGGCCCCGGGGAGGCGAGGAGAACGGTCCGGCAGCCCTGGGGCAGGCCCGCGAGGGTATTGCCCGGCGCCGCGACAGGACGGAGGATCGCGCGGTCCCTGTCCACGAAGAGCGCGCACTTCGCGTACGGGTCGAAGAGCGCGAGAACGAGCACCTCGTCGGCGCGGAGCGCCTTCCGGATGTCGGCCAAGGGGGGGCTTCTGGGCCAAGCGATCCCGGCGATCGCGGGCGCCTCCTTGCGGAGTCGCGCGACCATCGCGTCGAACGCGGCCTCCGCCTCGGGGATCCCGTTCCCCGTCGCGCGCGCCTCCACGAGGTCCGCACGCGCGGCGACGTAGGCGTCGTGCTGCTCCCGCGAGAGCCCGGCGAGAAGGACCCGGTCGCGGCCGCCGAGCGCGAGGAGAAGGCGGTTCGCGAGCGCACGCTCGAGGAAGAGGAACGCGTCCTCGGGCGCCTCCGCGTTCGACTTGAGGATGCCGTCGAGCGCGATGCCCGGGGTCCAATCGGGCAGGTACCCCTCGACGAGGGGCCGCTCTTCCGGACTCCAGAGGCGATCCTCGTCGAGCAGCGCGAGCGCGCTGCGCGCGTGGCCCACCGCCGCGTCGGGATCGACCAACGCCCGGTTCGCGAGCACGGTCGCTTCGCCGACGCGGTCGTCGGCGGAGCGCGCGAGCTTTCCCGCCTCGTCGAGGAGCTCCAGGGCGCGGCCCCCCCGGCCCCCTCTCGCCTCGAAGATGGCGGCGGCCGACTTCGCCACGCCCTTCAGCGCGGCGTTCGGCGTCGTCTCCGCCGTCTTGAGGAGGATCTGCAGCCGCTCGACCGCGTCCTCGGGGCGGCGCAGCATGAGCAGGAGCAACGTCTCCTCCGCGTAGAGCCCGATCGCGCGGGAGGCGTCGCTCAGCCGGTAGAAGATCGTCGCGGCCTTGGCGAGGTGCTCCGCCGCCTTCGCCTGGTCGCCCTGGAGCATCGTCAGTTCCGCGACGGTCGCCCAGGCCGCGCCCGCGCCCGCGAGATCCGTGAGGTCGATGTAGGTCCGGAGCGCCTCCCACGCGAGCTTCGCCGCCTCGTCCACGTCGCCGAAGCTCCGGAGCTGCGCGGTGTTGAGCTGCCAGCGCGCCTTTGCCGCCGGGTCCTTCTCCCGCTCGAGCGCCCCGCGTAGCGCCGCGCGCGCCTCCGCCTCGTCGCCGCGCAAGCCGAGCGCGTGCGCGCGGCCCGTCCACGCGGCAGGTTCATCGGGCGCGAGCGCGAGCGCTTCGTCGAAAGCGCGGAGCGCGGCGTGTGCATCCCGCCGCGCGAGGTTCAACTCGCCGGTCGCGACGAGCAGGCGGACGCGGTCGGCCGCCGCGGCGGCGGCGAGCGCCTCGGCGTAGGCCGAGAGCGCGCTCCGGAGCCGACCCGTCCGCGCGAGCACGTACGCCTTCTGCTCGAGCGCCTTCGCGCGCACCTTGGCCGACCGGTCCGGGGAGAGGAGCTCCTCGAGCCGTGCCAGCGCGTCGTCGTACCGGGCGAGCTGGGTGAGCACCAGCGCGGAGTTGAGGATCGCGCCGTCGAGCTCGTCCGCGGCGTCCGCGCCGCGCAGCAGCTGGATCGCGCGGTCGCAGAACTTGAGCGCCTCCCCGGGGGCCCCCTCGTCGACCTGCCAGATGACGGCGAGTCCGAGCCAGCAGAGCCCCTGCTGGCGGCGGTCGCCCTCCTGCTCGGCGATGTCGCTGGCCGCGAGGTAGTCGTCGCGCGCGTCCCGCCACCGCAGGCGCGCCTCGTCGAGCTTCCTGGCCTGCTTCAGGCGCCTGCCCTCGGCGGCGCGCAGCCGCGCCCTCGCGAAGAGGGCGCGCAGCATCGCGGCGCGGTCGTCGAGCAGCCTCGCCGCGTCGAGCCAGGCCCCGGCGGCCGCGAGCGCTTGCGGCGCGTCCGAGAGCCTGAAGCGCGCCTCCTCCGCATCGCGCACCATCCGCAGCTCGCCGGCGGCGCGCGCAAGCGCGGCGCACCGCTCGAACTCCGCGCGCGCCTCGTCGTCGCGGTCGAGCAGGCTGAGCACGCGGGCGCGCGCCCACGAAACGTCGACGGAGAAGAGGGTGCCCTCCGGAGACCGTAGGTCGCCCACGGCGCGGAGCGCCCCTTCCGGGTCCTCCTCGGCAAGGAGCGCCGCCTCCCGAAGCGCCTTCCGGTCCACGTCGCGCGCGGCGGCGCCACCGCGGAAGGCCCCCACGAGCCGCGCGAGGCCCTCCGCCTCCGGCCCCTGCCGCTCGCGGGCGAGCGCGTCCGCGGCGTCGACGTGGCCCCCCCGCAGGAGTGCGTCCACCACGCGCGCGTAGTTCACGCGCAGCGGCGGCTCGGCCGCGAGGAGCACGAGGCGCCCGCGGTCGCCCTTGGCGTGGGCCTCGGCGACCTCGCGCGCGACACGCTGCTCCTCCTCCTGCGCGGTCGCGGGGAGGACGAGGAGAAGGAGGACGGCGGGGCGGCGCACCGGACTATGGTACGCGCGCCCCGCCTCGTCAGCAGGGCGAGGGCGGGGCCTCTGCGGCCCCGCCCCGGAGGTTCAGTAGCCGATGACGGTGACGGTGGTCGTGGTGCTGTTCGTCGCGTTGGTCGCCGTCACGGTGTGGTTCACGGCATCGGGGATGCCGTCCATGTTCGCGTCCGGCGTCTTGGCCGTCGGGGTGCCCGAGATCACGCCGGTCGTCGTGTTGAACGTCAACCCGGCGAGGAGGGTTCCCGAGATCGAGTAGCTCGACACCGCGCCGCCGCCCGTGTGCGAGGGCGAGATCGAGGTGATCGGCGTCCCGATGTAGCCGATGATCGTCGAGGACGGCGTGTACGTGAACGGGCCCGGGGCCCCGAGGGTGATCGTGATGCTCACGGCTGCCGTCGTGCTGTTGACCGAGTTGGTCGCGGTCACGGTGTAGCTCGCCGAGGCCGTGACCGTGGTGGGTGTTCCGGAGATCACGCCGGTGCTCCCGTCGAGCGAGAGCCCCGCGGGAAGGGCCGGGTTGACGCTGAAGGTCATCGGCGTCGTGCCCTGCACTGTCGGCACGTTGTTCGTGATCGCGGATCCCGTCGGGTAGCTCACGGGCGTCGTGTACGTGAGGTTGCTCGGCGCCGTGGCGGTGGAGGTGACCGTGATGTTCACGATCGCCGTGATGTTTCCGGGCGCGGCGTTGTCGCCGGTGACCGTGTAGTTCGCCGCCGCGGCCGCAACCGTCGGCGTGCCCGAGATCGCCCCCGTCGTGGCGCTGAGGTTGAGTCCCGCCGGGAGCGGGGGGGCCACCGAGTAGGACGTGATCGCGCCGCCGGTGCTCGTCGGCGTGTTCGGCGTGATCGCTGTCCCGACGATGTAGCCCACGGGCGTCGTGTACGACAGCGAGAGCGGCGGGCCGACGTTCACCGTGATGTTCACGATGGCGGGCGTGCTCCCGCCCGCGTTGCTGGCCGTGACCGTGTAGTTCTGCGCGGCCGTCGCGGCGGTCGGCGTGCCCGAGATGACGCCGGTCATGGAGTTGATCGTCAAGCCTGCCGGGAGCGGCGGCACGACGGAGTAGTTGTCGATCGCGCCGCCCGTGGACGACGGGTTGTTGGGCGTGATCGGGGCGCCCGTCAGGTAGGTCACAGGCGACGTGTAGGCCAGTCCGGAGGGCGGAAGATCGCCCGAGACCTGCTGGAGCTGGCCGCGCGCGGCCCCGTTCGGGTGCGCCGGGTCGTGGACGTCGCCGTAGAAGATGCTCGGGAGGGCGCCGCCGGCGAGCGCGGAGCCGCCCGGGGTGCCCGCGAGGATGCGCGCGACCGTGCGCCCGGACACGGCCGCGGAGCCGCTCACCGTACTCCCGGAGACCAAGGCGTCTCCGCTCTGGAAGAGGTCGACGAGCACGGTGCCCTCGCCGGCCCCCTGCGGCCCGTCATGGATGTGGGCGCCGTTGAGCGTGCCCGCGGCGGGCGACGTCATCGTGATCGTGTAGGTGCATGCATGAGGGCCGGTGAAGATGACGCGAATCGTGCCCGACGTGCCGGGCACGACCGGCGACTCGTTGGCGCCGGAGAGGGACGCGATGACCGTGCGAGGCTCCTGCGACATCTGGCCGCGGACGAGGCCGTTCGGCCCCGCCGTGGTGTGGATGTTCACGTAGAAGCCCGCCGGGTTCGCGAGGAACCGCGTCACGTCCGCCTGCGTGTTCGTGAAGGTGCCCTCCGCGGAGATCGAACCGGGGCTCGTCTCGAAGTCGGCGTTCATGAGCGAGACGAGGATCGGACCCGGCGTGCCGGAGGGGCCGACGTGGATGTGCGCCATGAGGATGTCGTCGACGTCCTCGACCGCGCTGTGCAGCGCCATCAGGACGCGGCCCGAGGTCAGCGTCTCCCACTCGAGCGTGGCGCCGCCGCGAGCATCCGCTTCGACGACGGTCGGCACCTCGGCGGACCCGAGGAGCGCGGCCATCATCTCGATCGTGTCGTCCCCGAGCTGGCCCCGCGCGACGCCGTTCGGCGCGGCGGCCGTGTGGACGTTGCAGTAGAAGCCGCCGAGGTTGGCGGCGATCCGCGCGAGCGTCTCGCCGTCCACGGCGACCGTGCCGCTGATCGTGCCCGTGGCCGGGTCGCGGGTGGCCGAGTTCGGCTGGAGGTCGAGGACGATGAGGCCGTTCACCCCCTGGTCTCCCACGTGGATGTGGGCGAGGTTGATGTCGGCCTGCACGGGATCGACCATCGCGATGGCGTACGTGATCGACGTCGGGGACGTGACACGGAACGTTGCCGCGCCGCGCGCGTCCGCGTCCGCGACGGGCGACTCGTTGCTGCCGAGGAGCACGGCGTGCCACTCGGCCGCCGTGAAGACGATGAATCCGCCGCTGGCCGGAGGCTTCGTGGACGTCAGCAGCGTGGCGAGGTAGTCCTCCGGATCGTTGGCGAGCAGCGCGGCGTTGGCGGGCGTGAGCGTCACGGTCCCGGACGCCGTGCCGGTGACGGGATCGAACGTCCCAGCGCCGAGCAGGTCCGCGAAGACGCTCGCATCGCTCCCGAGATTGATCGTGAGCCCGGTGACGACGGCCACGATGTCGGGCGGCACGGCTGCCGCCCAGTTGACGGTCCCGTCGGAGAGGATCTCGAGGAGCACCGTGGCGGTCTCGCCCGGGTTCGGGATCTCGATCTCCGCGGTCAGCTCCGCGAGCGTCGAGGTTCCGCCCCCGCCACCCCCGCCGCCTCCGCACGCGAAGCAGACGAGCGAGAGAAGGAAGAGCAGGGTCTTCCCTCCCGAGAGAATCGAACGCATGAGCGCACCCCCTCGGAGAGGTTCGCTTGACCCTTGCTCCCTAACCCGCCTCGCGGTTGCACATGCAAGGCTCCCAACAGCCTAGCCGCACAAGGCAAGAGGGATCAAGCACGTTCCCTCGGGAACCGCACCGATTCTGTGGGTTGAGCTTCCGGCGCCCGAGTCTTGGGGTAGGGTTTCCCTTGGAGGTCCGTATGGGGTGCCGCGCTCTGCCGCTCATCGCGATCCTGCTCGCCGCGTGCTTCGAGCCGGAAGTGCCCGGGGGAGGAGGGGGTCCGCCTCCCCCCCCGCCGCCGGATCCCGCGCCGTTCGGACTGACCCAGCGGGTCCAGGTCACCGGGCTCACCTTCCCGACCGCGGCGCCGCAGCCCGGGGAGATCGAGATCGTGGATGCGTTCCCCAACCTGACCTTCTCGAGCCCGCTCTTCCTCACGCACGCGCCGGGCGACACCACGCGGCTCTTCGTCGTCGAGCAGGCGGGGAAGATCCAGGTCTTCTCGAGCTCGTCCACGACGTCGACCAAGAAGACCTTCCTCGACATCACGGCGAAGGTCGACGCCGGCGGGGAGAAGGGGCTCCTCGGGCTCGCGTTCGATCCCTCGTACTCCTCGAACGGGTACTTCTACGTCTACTACTCGAAGGACAAGTCCGGAGTCGATCACGAGTCGATCATCGCGCGCTACCAGGTCTCGGCGAGCGACGCCGACGCGGCCAACGGGAACAGCGAGACGATCCTGCTCCGGTTCGACCAGCCCTGGGACAACCACAACGGCGGCTGGATCGGCTTCGGGCCGGACGGCTACCTCTACATCTGTTCCGGCGACGGCGGCAGCGGCGGCGACCCGGACGAGAACGCCCAGAACCTGTCGACGCTCCTCGGCAAGATGCTCCGGATCACGAAGACCGGCGGGATCCCCTCCGGCAACCCGTTCGTCTCGACGTCGGGGGCGCGCGACGAGATCTGGGCGTATGGGCTCCGGAACCCGTGGCGCGCGGGGTTCGACCGCGACACAGGCGACCTCTGGTGCGGCGACGTCGGCCAGGGAGCGCGCGAGGAGATCGATGTCATCGTCGAGGGCGGCAACTACGGATGGGACATCTTCGAAGGGGAAGCGGACTACGAGAACGGGAGCGGCATCGACATCGACACGACGGAGCGCCCGATCATCGACTACGGGCGAGGCCAGGGCTCGACCGTCATCGGCGGCTACGTCTACCGCGGCTCCGACGTGTCCTCCCTCAAGGGCGTCTACGTCTACGGCGACTACGGCTCCGGCAACATCTGGGGCCTCGTGTACGACGGGAGCACGGTGACGTCGAACACGCTCCTCGGCGACGTGGGCAGCGTGACCTCCTTCGGCGAGGACGCGAACGGCGAGGTCTACATCTGCTCCTTCGACGGGAACATCTACCGCTTCGAGGAGAACGGGGGCGGCGGGGGCGGGTCCTTCCCGGAGACGCTCACCGCGACCGGCCTCTTCTCGAACGTCGCGGCGCTCACGCCGAAGGGCGGGCTCATCGAGTTCGAGGTGAACTCGCCGCTCTGGTCGGACGGCGCCGAGAAGCGCCGCTGGATCGCCCTGCCCGGGACGGAGCAGATCGGGTTCGCCGCGACCGGGTCGTGGAGCTTCCCGGAGGGCACCGTGCTCGTGAAGCACTTCGAGCTGGAGACGACGGACGGGCCGGTGCGGCTCGAGACGCGCGTGCTCGTCAACGAGGAGACGGGTTGGCACGGCTACACCTACCGGTGGAACACCGCGCAGACCGAGGCCAACCTGCTCGCGGGCGCGGAGACGGGGCTCTACGAGGTGCCCGACGCGAGCGCGCCCGGCGGGGTGCGGTCGCAGACGTGGAACTTCCCGAGCCGCACCGACTGCCTCAACTGCCACACGAGCGCCGCGGGCCGCATCCTCGGGATCCGCACCCGGCAGCTCAACCGGGACTTCGACTACGCGGCGGCCACCGACAACCAGCTCCGCTCGTGGAACAACATCGATCTGTTCACGACCGACATCGGCGACCACGAGCAGTACGACGCGTTCCCCGACCCGCTGGATGAGGCTGCGCCTCTCGCCGCGCGGGCCCGCGCCTATCTCGACGCGAACTGTGCGATCTGCCACCGCCCGGGCGGCCCGCCGCCCACGCAGATCGACTTGAGGTACGGCATCGCGCTCAACGCGATGGGCATCGTGGACGTTGCGCCGGACCACGGCAACCTGGGCCTCGTGGACCCGCGGATCGTCGCCAGCGGCAGCAAGGAAAGGAGCGTCCTCTGGGAGCGTCTACGCCGGCTCGATACGAACCGCATGCCGCCGCTCGCGTCGGGCGTCGTCGACGTGCCGGCCGTGGACCTGATCGGCGAGTGGATCGACGCCGGCCCGGATTAGAGGCGTACCCCTTGCGCCACCCACGCGCCGCAAGCCGTTTCGGGACAGGATCTTGGGGCGACCGGATGCGGCACGGGGGTCCGCACTTCTGGCGTCCCTCCCCCGGGCCCCCTCCCGTCCACGCCTCGCCCGCCGCGTGCGATAGGCTTCCTCCCGGAGGCCAAGGATGAAACGTTCCTGCATGTCGCTTGCACTCCTTCTGCTGACGACCTGCGGAGGGGGGGGCTCCGGGGGACCGACCGCCGGGCTCTACCAGCTCGTGAACGCGTTCCCCGCGCTCTCGTTCTCAAGCCCGCTGTTCCTGACGTACGCGCCGGGCGACCCGACTCGCGTCTTCGTCGTCGAGCAGCGGGGGACGATCCAGGTGTTTGAGAACAACCCGGCGGTGGCGACGATGGCCGAGTTCCTCGACATCCAGGCCCGCGTCGACGCGGGGGGCGAGCAGGGGCTCTTGGGTCTCGCGTTCGACCCCGACTACGCGAACAACGGCTTCTTCTACGTCAACTACACGTCGGGCAGCGGCGGGCTCCACACGGTCGTCTCGCGGTTCCAGGTGACCGCGAACCCCGAGGTCGCCGACGACACGAGCGAGACGATCCTCCTCCAGTTCGACCAACCCTTCAGCAACCACAACGGCGGCTGGATCGGCTTCGGGGAGGACGGCCACCTCTACATCGCCTCGGGCGACGGCGGCAGCGGCGGCGACCCGTCCGGCAACGGGCAGTCGCTCACGACCGTGCTCGGGAAGATCCTGCGGATCACGACCGCGGGCGGCATCCCGGCCGACAACCCGTTCGTCGGCATGGGCGGCGGCGTCCGCGGCGAGATCTGGGCGTACGGCCTGCGGAACCCGTGGCGGGCAGGCTTCGATCGCGCGAACGGCGACCTCTGGTGCGGCGACGTCGGCCAGGGGGACCGGGAGGAGGTCGATCTCATCGTGAGGGGCGGGAACTACGGGTGGGACCTCTTCGAGGGCAACCGGGAGTACGACAACCCGGACAACATCGACATCGACACGACGGAGCGCCCGGTCATCGACTACGGTCGCGGCCAAGGCTCGACCGTCGTCGGCGGGTACGTCTACCGAGGCCCCGGCGTTCCGACGCTCGCGGGCCACTACGTCTACGCTGACTTCGGCTCGGGCAGGATCTGGGCGCTCCTGTGGAACGGCTCAAGCGTCGTCTCCAACACCGAGATCGCGAGCGTGGGAGCCCCGGCGTCGTTCGGCGAGGACTTCGCGGGCGAGCTCCACATCTGCTCCTTCGACGGCAACATCTATCGGCTCGAGGAGCTGCCGTAGCGAGCCCGGCTCGCCCGGCACTCGCCCGGCCGGGCGCCTGTGTACGATGTCCGAACGATGGCCGAAACCGCACGCGACCGTTCCGATGCGCGCCTCCGGCAGCTCTCGTTCTTCTTGCCGAACCGGCTCGGGGCCCTCTACCGGGCGACGCAGCATCTCGAGCGCGAGCAGGTCCGGATCTGCGGCCTCTCGCTCCTTGACGCGACGGACCACGTCGTGGTGCGGATGATCGTCGACCGGCCGGCGACGGCGAGAGTCCAGCTCGCCGAGGCAGGCTATCCCGTCTCCGAGACGGACCTGCTCGGCATCGCGTTGCCCGCGAAGGAGGAGTTCGGCATCCGCAAGGTGCTCTCCGGCCTCCTCGGCGCGGAGATCAACATCGCCTACGCCTACGCGCTGATCGTGCAGGTGGACGGCCACCCCGTGCTCGCGCTCAAGGTGGACAGCCCCGAGATCGCCGCGCGCGTCGTGAAGTCGGCGAACCTCGACCTCGTGGACCAGGCTGCGCTGGGCTGGGAGCAGCGGTAGCCCGCGGTCGCGGCCCCCGAAGCCCTCTCACGACAGCCCGCAGGCCGATCAGCGGCGGCCGAAGGCCGTCCGCTGCATCGGCCCGTCGGCCCCTCACGGTCTACTTGTTCGGCTGCGGCGTGATGCGCAGGTACGGCTTCAGCGTCTTGAATCCGCGGGGGAACTTCCGGCGCGCCTCGTCGTCGGAGAGCGCGGGCGCGACGATCACGTCCTCCCCGTGCTTCCAGTTCGCGGGCGTCGCCACGCTGTAGGCCGACGTCAGCTGGAGCGAGTCGATCACACGCAGCAGCTCCTCGAAGTTGCGGCCGCAGCTCGCCGGGTAGGTGATCATCAGCCGCACCTTGTTCGTCCCGTCCACGACGAACACGGAGCGCACGGTCATCGTGTCGCTCGCGTTCGGGTGGATCATGTCGTAGAGCTTCGACACGTTCTGGTCGCCGTCCGCGATCATCGGGAAGTTGGGCGCCATGCCCTGCGTCTCCGCGATGTCCTTCGACCACTCGTGGTGCGCGCCGATCGGGTCGACCGAGAGCCCGATGATCTTGCAGTTCCGCTTCTCGAACTCCTTCTTGATCTTCGCGACGTGGCCGAGCTCCGTCGTGCACACCGGCGTGAAGTCCTTCGGATGCGAGAAGAGGACCGCCCAGGAATTGCCCTTCCACTCGTGGAAGCGGACCGGGCCCTGCGTGGTCTCCGCGGTGAAGTCGGGAGCGATGTCCCCGAGCCGGATACTCATAGGTCCTCCTTGCGCCGTTCGTCCCCGGATTCTAACGGATTCCGCGCCTCGGGGGGGCAAGGCCGGTCGGCGACGGCGAGGAACAGCGCCGCGAGGAGCGCGAGGAGCGGGTCGGTGACCTCGGGCGTGTGTCCGGCCACCCTCGTCTGGAGCGCCTCGATCCCCGCGAGGAGCGCGGACGTCCCCAGGGTGGCGACGGCGAGCCCAAGTCCCGCCTCGCGAAGGAGCCAGACGAGCGTGCCGTAGAGAAACGCCTTCTCGAAGAAGTTCTGGGCGTTCACGAGCATGGACCCGTGCAGGAAGCCGCCGAACGGCACCCACTGGAACCCCTGCGGCGCGCCCGTCCCGAGCGGCGCGAGCCCCGTCACCGCGATCGCCGCCGCGAGCAGCGCGGCGACCGCGGCCGGCCGCCGGCCGAGGCACGCGGCGAGCGCCGAGCCCGCGAGCGCGCCCACGGCGTTCGCCGGGAACACCACGTTGTCGACGATCGCGACCTCGAGCCCGAGCGTCGCCAGCGCGAGCGCCCAGAGCCAGCGCACGGAGAACCGGCCCGCAGGCGCCGCGGCCCAGAGACACGCGACGCCGAGCCACGCCGCCGCGTCGTGCAGGACGCCCGTCCACGGGAACGGGCGCCATGCGACGAGCGGCTTCACGCTCTCTTTCCACTCCTGCAGGTCGATCGACGGCGCGAACGGCGAGAGCCGGTACGCGAGCCAGAGGCCGATGAGCACCCACGGCGCCGCGCGCGCGCGTGCCCCGATACGGCGCACGTCGAAGAGCGGCATCACGCCCACCAACGCGCCCGCCGCCGCGCCGAGCGCGTTGAGAACGACGTCGCGCAGGGAGGGATCGCGCCCGGGGACGCAGAGCTGGGCCACCTGCAGCGCCGTGGAGTAGATCGCGGCGCTTGCGACGAGGATCAGGAAGAGGAGGGGGCGCGGGGGCCGCCGCCACGCGACCATGCCCAGGTACCCGAAGGGCAGGAAGAGCGCGAAGTTCTGGAACACGTCGCCGGGGCTCGCCGGTCGGGACTCGAAGAGGACCCGGAACGGCAGGTACTCCCCGCGGAACTCGAACGGGTAGAGCGAGCCGTAGCCGATGAGGAGAACCGCGAGGAGGAAGAGGTACCGCATCCCTTGCGCCGTCGGGTGGACACAAGAGGTTATCGGACATGGGCTTGCGGCACCCGAATGCGGCACGGGGGTCCGCACCGAGCGCGCGCCTCCCCCTACTTGCGGGCGAGGAGGACGCGGTCCCTGCTCGCGTCGAGGGCCATGCCCCACGTGTCCGTGGTCGCGGGGCCGTCGCCTCCAAGAACCGTGCGCGCCCCCGTGGCCAGATCGACGGCGATCAGGTCGTCGAAACCCGCGTCCATCACGAGGACGCGCATGAGCGCCGTGTCGTGGACGACGAGGCGCGGGTTCTCGAAGGGGGCGCCCGCCCCCGCGGCCCCCCCGGATACGATCGACCGGTCGCCGGTCGCGAGGTCGATCGCGAAGAGCGCCTTCTCTGCGGAGTCGACGAGGTAGAGGACTCCGGTCGCCGGGTCCAGGGCGATCTGCCGCGGCGCGGGGAAGATCGGGCCGCCGCCGCGGGTCGCACCGGAGACCAGCGAGCGCGCGCCGGTCACGGGATTGATCGCGAAGAGGGCCTTGGTGTCGAAGTCGGTGACGAGGATCCGGTCCGCGACGGGATCGAACGCGAGCCAGTTCGGCTCGACCACGGGGCCCGAGCCGACCCCCGGGCCGGCGACGGTCGTACGTCCGCCGCTCGCGAGGTCGATCGCGACGACGGCACGCCCGAAGTCGGAGACGTAGACGCGGTTGCGCGCCGCGTCGAGATCGAGCGGGCCCGGTCCGATGAGCGTAGTTCCCGAACCGTGGCCTGGGCCGGACACCACGGTGCGGTTCCCGGTCACGAGGTCGACCGCGAAGAGCGACGCGCGGTCGCGGTCCGTGACGAGCGCGCGGCCGTTCGCCCCGTCGACGACAATGCCATAGGCCCACTCGAAGTCGGTCCCGTCTCCGCGGTCCGCGTCGGACACGGGCTCGGTGAGCGACACCCCCAGGAGAAACGCCACGACCTCCGACTCCGCGACCCCTCCGGGCGGGACCGCCGGGTAGATGGAGGTGTCGGGAAGGGAGTCGCAGTCGGACACCAACCCGAAGGTGAACGCCGTGCAGATCGTGTCACCCAGCGAGTCTGCCAAGTCGTCGAACAAGCAGCCGCCGAGGAGGATGACAGTGCACACGAACCCGCGCAGCTTCCTCATGGTACCCACGTAACTGCCGGCGGGACCCCCGTGGCGACAAGCGCACCTCACGGCGGGAAACCGACGCGTCGACGCACCTCCTGGCGCGCGGGATCCTAGCGGAAACCGTGCGTGCGACGCGTCGGATCACAAGCCGAACAGCGTCTCGACGGCGGTACGGTGGTTCGGGCCCAGCGTGAGGACGAGAAGGTTCTTGAGGAGCGCGGTCTCGTCCTCGAGCACGACGGCGGCGCCGTGGCCCCACGCCGCGATGCTCACGAACGCGCCGAGGGGCGCCCGCGGCTGCCGTCCTCCCCCCGCGCCCCCCTCCTCCCCACCGTAGGGGCCGACGTCCCCCACGTGGATCATCCCCTTGAACTCCTTGCACGTGGCCTCGATGAGCGGCATCTCGCGGTCGTGCGGCGGCGCGTCGCCGACGAGCAAGATCACGCGCTGCGTGCCCTCGCGCCAGGGCGTCTTCTCGATCGCGTCCCTGAGCCCCGCGAGCACCGACTCCTCGAGGTCGCCGCCCCCCCACGCGGACACGCACGCGAGGAAGTCCTCGAGCACGCGCGGATCGTGCGTGAGCGGCGAGCCGATCGTCAGGAACGCGTCCCCCTCATCGCGGTACGCGACGATGCGCACGCGCAGGTCGGGCACCACGCGCTTGAGCCCCGAGATCACCGCCTCGATCTTCCGCTTCGTCGACTGGATCACCGGCGACATCGAGTCCGTCGCGTCCATCGCGATCACGAGGTCGATCCCCTTCCGGCGCAGGTCTTCCACGTGGTAGCGGAACGCGCCGGGTTTCGGCGCGCGGCCCTCGCGCGCGTCCCACCAGGCCTTCCACGCGCCGTGCCCGGCCGCGGGATCGGAGGGGTCATAGGGGAACCGCGCCTCGGAGAGCCTCTCGAGGAGCTCGAGGGCGCGCGGGCGGATCCCGGGGTCCGCGAGGAGCGCCGCGATCGCGCGCGGCATCACCGCCTCCTCGGCGCCGAGGAACTCGAGGGCGGCCCCGGCCGCGCCGCGGACTTCCGGCGCGTCGTCGGCGAGCGCCGCGAGCAGCAGCATCTCGGTCCGGCCCGGCAGCGCGACCCGGAGCAGCGCGCCCACCGCGGCGCGGCGGACGGAAGGCGTCCCGTCGTTGAGGAGCAGCGCGAGGCCGGGCGCCGCGGCGGGATCGCCGAGCCGGCCGAGGGCCCGCGCGCACGCCTCCCGGACGCGCGCGTCCGGGTCGCGCGAGAGCGCCGCGAGGGCCGTCGCGTCGCGCACGCGTCCGCACGCCGGGGCCCGGACGTCAGGCGCCTCGTCGGCCAGCGCGGCGGTCGCGGAGTCCCCGACGAGCGCCTCGGCGACCGCGACGCGCACCGCGGGCGACTTCGCGGCAAGCAGCGGCGCGAGGAGCGGCGCGAGCTCCGGCCACGGCTCCCGCGCGAACGCGTGGAGGATTCCCTGGACGCCCGGATCCAGGTCGACGTTCGGCAGTCGCGACCTCTTTCGCGTCTCGATCTGCGCCGAGAGGATGCGTCCCGCCGCTTCGAGATCGCGCGCGCCCGCCGCGGCTTCCGCGAGGAGGAGCGCGCCGGAAGCGTGGAGGTCGCTCGCGGCGACGATCTTCCGGATCTCGTCCGCGACCGTGCCGGTGCCGAGCGCGACCCCGCGCCGTGCCATCTCGCCGAGCGCGCGGGCGAGCGCCACGTCGGACGCGGGTTCCTCGCGCACGTAGTGCGGCGCCGAGTCCTTCGCCCCGCGCTTGAGCGCCGCGCGAAGCCGGGCCACGAGGAACGCCGCGTCGGAGGTGCCCCCCGCCCGCCCGAGCGCGATCAGCGCCGGCACCGCGAGATCGAGCTCGTCGCGGGCCGCCTGCGTGCGCAGCCGCCCCCAGGCCCCCGTCGCGGCGAGCGCCGCGGCGCGCACCGTCGGCGACGGGTCGATGAGCAGCGGCTGGAGCGCGCGCTTCGACGACGCCCTCCGCAGCGCCCACGCCGCCTCGGCGCGCACGGCGTCGTCGCGATCCTCGAGGAGGCGGACGAGCGCCTCCTCGGGCGCGGTCGTGCCGAGGGCGCGGACCGCCGCCTCGCGGACGACGGCGACGGGGTCCCTGAGGAGTGCCGGGGGGGTGCGGGGGCCGAGGCCCTCCGCGGCGCACCGTCGCACATCCCAGAGCGGCGAGCCCGCCGCCTTGAGGAGGAGTTCGACGTCCCCTTCTTCCCGAGCCCTCTCCATCCCCTCGTGTCGGAAGAACGGGCTCTCCCCGAGAAGGAGCCTCTCCGTCTCGGGCGAGAGGAGCAGGAGGAGGACGATGATCCCGTTCACGTTGATCGCGCCGCGACCGGTGCCGCGTGCATCTCCCAACAGAAAGAACGTACAGTATCGGGCCATGGCAAGGGGCGACCTGCTGAGAGACGAGGAGATCGCGGCCGCGCTCGGCCACCTGCCCGGCTGGCAGCAGACCAACGGGGCGCTCCGGCGGATCTACGAATTCGCGGGTTTCCGCGAGGCGATGAAGTTCGTCCACCGGGTGGCGGACGTCGCGGAGGCCATGGGCCACCTCCCGCGGATCGAGGTGAGGCGCGACCGGGTCACCCTGACCGTCACGACGGACGAGGAGGGCGGGGTCACGGGGCGCGACATCGACCTGATCCGCCGGGTCGACGGGTGACGGGAGGGCATGCGGATCCTCATGGTTCGCCGCCGGGTCGGCCGGCGTTCGACGGGATGCGGATCGCCGTGATCCGCCTCTGGGGCTCCGGGGGGCGCTCCCGGATCGCGGGGTAGACCATGCGCTGGTCCGCGCTCGAATACCACACGCTCACGAAGTACACCGAGGAGGGCATCCGGCGCTCGGAAGGGCTCGACTGGTCGATCCAGCCCGCACAGACGAAGGAGATCGTCTCGAGCCAGCGGCTCTCGCTGCGGCCGTACGTGAACTTCCCGGCGCCGGGGGCCGCGATGGACGCGCCGCTCACGCCGCCGGGCACGGCGAAGGGTCTGGGCCTCGCCGAGCTGAGCCGGCTCCTCTACTTCGGGAACGGGATCACGGGGATGATCCGGCACCAGGGCGACGCCGGGCAGCTCCTTCGCGCGGCGCCCTCGGCGGGAGCGCTCTACCCGACCGAGATCTACGCGGCGGTCCGCTCGGTGCCGGGGCTCGAGCCGGGGCTCTACAACTACCAGGCGCCGGCGCACGAGCTCGTGCGGCTCTGGGAAGGGGACCAGCTCGACGCGTTGCGCGCCGCATGCGGCGGTGCTCCCGGCTTCGACGGGGCCCCGCTCTGCCTGGTCCTCACCGGGATCTTCTGGCGCAGCGCGTGGCGCTACCGCGAGCGCGGCTACCGGCGCGTGCTCCTCGACAGCGGCCATGTCCTCGGCAACCTGAGAACGATCGCCGCGCATGCCGGCGCGAGCGCGTGCCCGTGCCTCGGCTTCCTGGACGGCGAGGTGAACGGGCTGTTCTTCTTCGACGACGCGAGCGAGGCGGCGCTCGCGGTCGTGCCGTTGCTTGCCGACACGGGGCCGAGCGTCAACGTGCCCCTCTGGGCCTCGCCCGCCCGGGAGGCGAGCCTCGAGGCGGCGGCGCTCAAGCAGGAGAGGGACCTCACGGAGAGCGCGACGGTCGCGCTCCACCGCGCCTCGGCCGCGCCGGAGCGCGCGCTCCCCGACGACGCGAAGGGCGGGGAGCCGGGCGTCTCCGACCGGTCGATCCCGCTCAAGGATCCGTCGGGTCTCGACGCGAGGATGCCGGGCGCGATCCTCACCCGCCGGTCGGCCCGGAGCTACACGGGCGGGGCGATCGCGCTCGCGACCCTCGGGCGCGCGCTCGGCTTCGCGTTCGGGCGCGCCCAGCGTCGCGCGATCCGCTTCGGCACGCGCGACGCGGGCCTTCTCCGTGCCCATCTCCTCGCCTTCGGCGTGGACGGGCTCGACCCCGGGCTCTACGCGGTCGAGGGGGCGGGCGAGGCGCTGCTGCCGGTGAGCCTCGGGAGCTTCCGCGACGAGTTCTTCCGCGTCTCGCTCGGCCAGGAGATCGCGCACACGTGCGCCGCCGTGCTGGTCCTCTGGGCCCCCGCGCAGGAGTCGATGAGGCTCTACGGCGACCGCGCGTACCGCTATCTCCACCTCGAGGCGGGCTCGATCGGCCAACGGTTCCAGCTCGCCGCCGGGGCGCAGGGCCTCGCCGGCTGCGGCATCGGCGGCTTCTTCGACGACGACACCGCAAAGCTGATCGACATCCCCCCCACCGACCTCATCCTCTACCCCGTGACGATCGGACAGGTCTGACACTCAGACTTCAAGGGTCGCGCAAACCGCTGCGTGGCAATGGGTTAGGGGGTTCAGGGTGCGGCAGCGCTGCCGCAGGAACGTCCGTTTCCCTTACGGAGGGATGATGGGGCCCATGACGCTCCTCAAGACACTCTCCGACGAGGTCTCCGCTCTCGCCGACCGCGCCGGCTGCGCCGTGCTCCACGTCCAGACCCTGCGCGACGGCCGCGCGGCGGTCGCGGGCGGCTCAGGCGTGATCATCTCGCCCGACGGCCTCGCGCTCACGAACAGCCACGTCGTCCACGGCGTGACCGGGATCGAGGCGGAGATCGCGGACGGTCGCACGGTGATCGCGGACCTCATCGGCCACGACCCGGCGACCGACATCGCGGTGCTGCGGCTCGCGGCGAGCGGGCTCGAGCCGCTGGAGCTCGGCGACTCGAACAAGCTCCGCGTCGGAGACGTCGTGGTCGCCATGGGCTCGCCCTTCGGCCTCGCGCGCACCGTCACGCTGGGGATCGTGAGCGCGCTCGGCCGCACGCTCCCGAGCCAGGACCGGGGGAGGCTCATGGAGGGGATCATCCAGACGGACGCGCCGCTCAACCCCGGAAACTCCGGCGGCCCGCTCCTCGACGTCCAAGGCAACGTGGTCGGAATCAACACCGCGATCGTGCTCGGCGGGCAGGGGCTGGCGTTCGCGGTGCCTTCGAACACGGCGTCGTTCATCGCGGGCGAGATCCTCGCGCACGGCCGCGTGCGCCGAGCCTTCCTCGGGATCCACGGCGAGGAGGTCCTGCTCCCCGCACCCCTAGCTCGTCGCCTCGACCGGAAGGACGCCCGCGCGGTCGCCGTCCACGAGGTCGAGGAGGGAAGCCCGGCCGAGGCCGCGGGCCTCCGCCCCCGCGACGCGGTCCTGGCCTTCCGCGGCGAGCCCGTCACCACGGTCGCCGACCTGCATCGCCGCCTGGACGCAAGCGCGATCGGAGTCGACCTGCCGCTCGAGATCCTGCGCGAGGGCATCGCGGTCAAGCTGACCGTCCGGCCGCGCGAACGGGCGCCGCGGTGACGATCCTCGACGGCGGCCTCGCGACCGAGCTCGAGGCTCGCGGCCATGACCTGTCCGACGCGCTCTGGTCCGCGCGGCTCCTCCGCGACGACCCGGGCGCGATCCTCGCAGTCCACCGCGCGTACGTCGAGGCCGGCGCGGACTGCGTGATCACCGCGAGCTACCAGGCAACGCTCGAGCGCCTCCACGCCGACGCGTTGCGCCTCTCCGTGCGGCTCGCGCGCGAGGCGAAGCCGAGACTCGTCGCGGCGAGCGTCGGGCCGTACGGGGCAGCGCGCGCCGACGGCTCGGAGTACACCGGCGACTACGACGTGGATGAGCGGGGGCTCGGGGGCTGGCACGCGCAACGCTTCGCGATCCTCGACGCGGGCGGCGCGGACTTCCTCGCGTGCGAGACGATCCCGTCGTTCGCGGAGGCGCGCGCGCTCGCGCGGCTGCTCGACCGCACGCCCGCTTGGTTCAGCTTCAGTTGCCGCGACGGCGAACGGATCAGCGACGGCACGCCGATCGAGACGTGCGCGCGCCATCTCGACGGGATCGACAAAGTGGCCGCGATCGGCGTCAACTGCACGCCGCCGAGGTTCGTCGAGGAGCTGGTGGGACGGATCCGGAGCGCCACGCGAAAGCCGATCGTCGTCTACCCGAACTCGGGCGAACGCTGGGACGCCGCGCGGCGCTGCTGGGCGGGCACGCGAGACCCGGGCGAGTTCGCCGACATGGCCGTGCGCTGGCGCGACGCGGGCGCGACGATGATCGGCGGCTGCTGTCGCACCGGTCCCGCCCACGTCCGCGCGCTGCGCGAACGGCTGCCCGGGTAGCCTCAGTCGCCGAACGACGCGCCGCCGACGCGCAGCCGCAGGACCGCGACGGTGCCGTCGCTGCCGACGCGGAGATCGACGAGACCGACCCCGCGCGCGTCGCGGCTGAGCTTGTCCGCCGCCTCGCGCTGCGACTCGGGGATGTAGACGCGGTCGGCGCCCTCGATCGTCGCGCGCCAGCCGTTCCAGCGGGCTGCAAGCGCCGCGCGGTCCGCGGCGGCGGGCGGCCGCTCGCGCGTGACCGCCTCGAGTTCCCAAGCGGGCTCGCCGCGGCGAACGACGAGCCAGACGCGATCGCCGGCGCGGAGTCCCGCGGGCAGCTCGGGCGGGCTCTCGACCTCGTAGCGGAGCACGAGGTAGTACCCGGACATCAGGTCGTAAGGATCCACCGGCACGGTCCTGAGCGTCACGGCCGTCCCCCACGCCCGCACGGCCACGTGGCGCCCGGCCATCGCGCCGAGGATCCCCGCCTGCACGAGCACGACGACGGCAAGCCGCCAGTGGCTACGCACGGCCCGCCCCCGCGACGCGCCTGCGCCGCTCGAAGACGATCCCGAACCAGATCACGGCGACGCCGGAGGCCAGGAACACGATCGCCTTGAGCCAGAGGTCCGTCTCGAACTCCGCGAAGCGGGAGAGGATCAGGGCGATGCCCAGCACGCTGCCCGCCCAGAACGGCCCGCGCTCGAGCGTGCGGACGGCGGAGGTCACGGCGGCGATCGCGACCGCGCCGAGGACGACGTTCGCCGCGACGGCGCCCGCCACCTCCGGCCTCCTGCCCAGGAGCGTAAGGGCGACGGGCACGGAGCCGAGGACCACGCACAGCGTGGCCGGGCGGGCTGGGAGTGCACGGGCGCCGCCCGCGACGAGCAGCGCGACCGCGGCCGCGGCGGCAGGAAGGACGTACGCGACCCACGACCAGGGCTGGTCCGAGAGCCTCGTCCACGACGCGTCCTCCGCGACGTCCCCGAACGAGCAGAGGAAGAGGACGAGGACGATCGCGAGGAGGCCCACGAGGTGCGCGACGCGCGCGAAGTGCGCCGCGGTCGTCCCCTCGCGGGCCCAGCACGAGAAGGCGAGGAGGAGCAGCGAGCCCGAAGAGACAGCCGCCGCGAACCCGGCGAACTGATCCGTCTCCGCCGTCGCGGCCCATGTCATGACGAAGAGCGACCCGAGGGCCACGGCGAAGAAGAGGAGGCGCGAGCGCAGCCGCCACGCCAGCGGGAGGAAGGGCACGGCGACCGCGTACGGCACGACGGCGTGGAGCGAGTCCGTCTCCGACACGCGCGCGCAACCCCAGATCACCGCGAGGACGACGCCGAGGACGCCGTTCGGGACGCTGCCCAGGGCCCAGGCGGCGACGGCGGCCCCGATGGCCCAGAGGCCGAAGCCGGTGCCCGCCGTCGAGGGGATGTTGAAGATCTGGGCGACAAGCCCGATGCTCGCGCCGAAGATGAGGGTGCCGAGGAACACGAGCGCGTGGCCGAGCTTCGGGAGGCGCCCCGCGATCCGCCACATCCAGTACCCCGTCCCGTGCGCGGCGAGGAGCGCCGAGAAGAGGATCGCGAGCTTCGCCGCGCGACCGATGCGTTCCCAGTTCCACGCGACGAACGAGATCACGCCGCCGCCGATGAGGAGCGCGCCGAGCGTGTAGATCGCCGCCGCCGCGGCCGACACCCCCTCCTCGTCGAGGTGGTAGCGGCGCGCGAGTTCCGCGGCGCCGGCCTCGCTGACGAGCCCTTCTGCGCGCCACCGCGGCAGCTCCCGCCGGAGCCGGGCGCGGAACGCGCGCCCCCCGAGGTCGAAGAGATCCACGGCGCGCCAGTCTATCCCGGAGGCCGTGCCGCGAGCACCGCCATGCCGAGGACCGCGCTCAGGGCCGACGCGCCGAGGACGCCGACCTTCGCCGCTAGGAGCAGCTCAAACGGCAGCGCGAGGCCCGCGATGAAGAGCGACATCGTGAAGCCGATCCCGGCGAGCACGCCGCCCGCGGCGACCGCGCCCCATCCGACGCCCTGGGGCAGCCGCGCGAGGCCCGCCTTCACGGCGATCCACGCGAACGCCACGATCCCGAGCGGCTTCCCGACGACGAGGCCCGCGGCCACGGCGAGCGCGACCGGCTCGCGCAACGCTTCCGGCGACAGGGCGACGCCCGCGTTGGCGAGCGCGAAGAGCGGCATGATCGCGAAGCCCACCCACGGGTGGAGCACGGTCTCGAGCCGCTCGAGCGGCGACACGCTCTCGCGCGCCGCGAGCTCGAGCGCCCTGCCCCCCACGCCCCCCTCCTTCATGGCCGCGAGGTGCTCCTTGCCGATCCACGACCGGATCGGCGTGAGCCAGCCGAGGATCACGCCGGCGATCGTCGCGTGCACGCCCGACGCGTGGAACGCGATCCACACGAGCGCGCCGACGAAGACGTAGACCGGCACGCTGCGCACGCCGATCCGCGCGAGCGCGAGGACCGCGAGGATCCCGAGCACGCCGAGGCCGAGCGAGATCCAGTCGAGCCCTGCGGAGTAGCCGATCGCGATCACGAGGATCGCGCCGATGTCGTCGGCGATCGCGAGCGAGAGGAGCGTCACGCGGAGCCCAAGGGGCACGCGCCGCCCGAGCACGGCCATGCAGCCGACGACGAACGCGATGTCGGTCGCCATCGGGATGCCCCAGCCGCGCGCACCCGGGCCGTGGGGCACGAGCGCGAGGTAGATCGCCGCGGGCGCGACCATGCCGCCCACGGCGGCCGCGAGCGGGAGCGCGGCGGCACGCAGGTCCCGCAGCTCGCCGAGGACGACCTCGCGCTTCACCTCGAGGCCGATGACGAAGAAGAAGATCGCCATGAGCCCGTCGTTGATCCAGTGGCGCAGCGAGAGCGCGAGCTCCCCGCTGCCGATCCGCACCCCCGCCTCGCGGTCCCAGAAGAGGAGGTAATCGCGCGACCACGGCGAGTTCGCGAACACGAGCGCGGCGACGGTCGCGACGAGGAGGAGGATGCCGCTCGCCGCCTCGACGCGCAGGAACCGTTGGAGCGGGGCGAGCAGCCGGTCCACCGGCTCGGCGGGGAAGGGAGGGGGCGGGGGGGAGGGAAGGGTCACGCGGGGCGTTCCGTCCCGCACTCCCAGCAGGAGGTGAAGCGGCCGTCGATCGCTTCCCCGCACTTCGGGCACTCCCACGGCGGGGCCTCGGGCTCCGCCGTGAGCCACTCCGCGACGACGGCTTTCGCCTGGTCGTACTGGCTCTCGTCGAGGATGCAGACGGAGGGGACGAGCTCCTCGACGATCGCGCCGACGCCGGTCGAGAGGGTGTCGTTCTCGACCACCGCCGCGATCCCCGCATTCTCGAGCAGCCCGCGCACGAGGTGCGCCTCGGCGGGGTTGCGGGTGGCGTAGACCTCCTTCACGCGATGGCAGGCTACCACGGAGGTCCTTGCCGGGGAGCCGGAGCTGCCACGGCGGCAGCAAGAGGATGCCCTTCGTCACTCCCCCACTCTCGCGAGCCGCGCGCGGAGGAAACTCCGCGCGAAGATCGACGACGAAGTCGGCGTGCTCGGACTGGTGCACCCGCGCCGGTCCCGCGACGCCGGCGCTGACGGCCCCCGAGGCCCCCTCCTATCCCTTCTCCCAGGCGGGCAGCAGGCGCAGGTAGATCGCGCGCGACTTCGAGACCTCGCGCACGATGTGCTCGGTGCCGATGTTGCCCCGCGCCGCGTGGTTGTCGAGCTCGGGGTTCTCGTACGGCATGATCTCCGCCGCCGCCGCGACCCTGCAGCGCATCGAGAGCCGGTCGCCGGGCAGGTTCTCGACGACCCACATCCAGTGGAACTTCGCCCAGTCGCGGTCGCCGTCGAACCAGCACGCAACGCCGAGCGCGAACCGCATCTCGGCCGCGCGCGTGCTCTCCGGGTGCGCGCGCAACGCCTTCTCGAGCAGCGCGCGCGCCTCCTCCCACTTGCGTTCGGCGACGAGCCGGAGGCCGCGCTCCGCCGCGACCTGGTCCGCCGCGCCGATCCGCGCGAGCGCCTTCCCGTGCGACTCCCAGTCCTGCGCGTAGCGCGCGAGCCGCGCCTCGTCGAGGGGCGCGCCGATCGCGGCGTACCGTTCCCGCGCCTCCTCGAACCGCCCCGTCTCCTCGAGCACCCGCGCCGCCTGGATCCCCTCCGCGCGCCCCTCCTCGGACGTGGGCTTGTCGAACTCCGGGTGGTCCCGGAGCAGCTGGATGAGCCACGCGAGCACCTCGTCCTTCGTCGCGTAGAGCGCCGACTCGCCGAGGTACTTGCCCTCGCTCGTGAACGCCGCGAAGTACGCGTACGGGTTCTTCGTCTTCCCGGTCGTGAACCTGCTCGCGGCCGCGTTCCCGCCTTCGCCCATCCCGCTCCGGTTGAAGTAGTAGGGCACGAACCGGCGGTTCAGGAGGGCGATCACACGCTCGTCGCTGAAGGCACCTGCCCTCATGGGTTCGGCGCCGGGTCACCACTTCCCTTTCGTCGCGCAGGTCGCGCCCTCCTCGTCGATCCCGAACGAGACCCCCTTGATGAGGAGGATCCGGTCCTCGGTCCGGGCCCGCTCGCGGGCCTCCTCGAACTCGTGCGGGAAGTGCCAGCGGATCGAGCACGCGTCGGCCGAGGCGGCGCCGGCGAGAACCGCGACGGTCAGCAGGGTGCGCATGCGTCCCTCCGGAGGGTTGGGAGGGGGCCTCGGGGGCCCTAGCCTCCGATGTGGTACATCTCCACCTTCTCTACGCGCGTCTTCGACGTGCGCTCCTCGGAGTAGCGGTCGTTGCGGGCGCCCCAGATGCCCGCGAGCGCATCGCGCAGCTCCGCCTCGGCCGCCCCCGCGCGCAGGAGGCCGCGCAGGTCGGTTCCGATGGCCGCGAAGAGGCAGGTGTAGATCCTCCCGTCGCACGAGAGGCGGGCACGCGTGCAGCCGCCGCAGAAGGGCTCCGTGACCGACGCGATCACGCCGATCTCGCCCTGCCCGTCCCTGTAGCGGTAGCGGTTCGCGGTCTCGCCCGGGTAGTTGGGGTCCACGGGCTCGAGCGGGAACTCGGCGCCGATCCGCGCGACGATCTCTTTCGCGGGCACGACGTCGTCCATCCGCCAGCCGTTGAGCGTGCCGACGTCCATGTACTCGATGAAGCGGACGATGTGGCCGGTGCCGCGGAACCGGCGCGCGAGGTCGACGACGCCGCCGTCGTTGACGCCGCGCTTCACGACGCAGTTGATCTTCAAGGGCGAGAGCCCCGCGCGCTCCGCGGCCTCGATCCCCGCGAGCACGGGCGCGATCCCCGACCGACGGCCGTTCATCGCCTTGAACGTCTCCTCGTCGAGGCTGTCGAGGCTCACGGTGATCCTCCGGAGTCCCGCCGCGCGCAGCGCCGCGGCGTACCCCGCGAGAAGGAGCCCGTTCGTGGTCAGCGAAAGGTCCTCGACGCCGTCGATCGCCGCGAGCATCGCGACGAGCCGCGGGAGATCGGTCCGCAGGAGCGGCTCGCCGCCGGTGAGCCGCAGCTTCCGGACACCGAGGCCGACGGCCGCACGCGCCACACGCTCGATCTCCTCGAACGTGAGGATCTCGGCCTTGGGCAGGAACCTGTACGCCCCGTGGAAGACCTCCTCCGGCATGCAGTACGGGCACCGGAAGTTGCACCGGTCCGTCACGGAGATGCGGAGGTCGCGGAGCCCCCGCCCCAGCCGGTCCTTCATCGAAGGCCAATCTACCACCGGCGTGCGGCCCCCGAGGCCCCCTCCTTCCGCTTTTGCGACACTAGGGCCCATGCGCACCGCAGCCTTCCTCCTCGTGCTCGTGACCCTTTCGTCCGCGGACGATGCGCCGAAGGAGCGCACGTTCAAGGACGGCGAGCTCGTCGATCCCTACTGGGGCCTCACCTACGCGGCGCCGGGCCTCGAGGAGGCGAAGTTCGGGGCGGGCAGCGCCAGCGTGTTCACGGGCCGCGCGGGCAACGTGGACGTCGAGATCCTCGTGCAGGAGTCGGACAAGGAGATCCCCGCCGCCGAGTGGATGGCCGCGGCGAAGAAGGCGTGGGCGGAGAAGCGCAAGATGCAGGACGTCGAGGAGAAGGACACGACGATCCTCTTCATGGAGGAGAGCCTCGCCGGCTTCAAGCGCCACCACGGCTACGCGTTCCACGCGCGGGGCCCGCAAGCGTTCGTCGTCCACGCGAGCGTCCAGGAGAAGAGCGAGACGTCCGGAGACGCGATCCGCGCGGCGCTCTCGGGCCTCACGCTCGACCCGGAGGCGAGGCCCGCGCTGCTCGTCTACGTGATCGCGAAGCAGCGGGCGTTCCCGCTGGACGACCCGCGCGTGCTGCTGGCCGCCGGCCAGGTCTACCTCAGCGGCAACGAGCAGCTGCGCGTGCCGAAGAACCTCATGCTCGCGGAGCGGCTGCTCGAGCGCGCGCTGACGGAGGCGAAGCCGGACACCTACGGGCCCGAGCAGCGCTGGGCGATCCACGAGCAGCTCGGCCTGGCGACGCTCGAGGCGAGGAAGCTCGACAGCGCGATCGAGTGGCTCCTGAAAGCCGAGCAGCTCGCGGAGAAGGTCACGGAGGGGGCCTCGGGGGCCAGGAACGGCCAGTCCTCGTACAACCTCGCGTGCGGCTACGCGCTCTCGGGGAGGCCCGACGAGGCGTTCGCGGCGCTCGACCGGTGCCTCGCGAAGGGGTTCCTGAAGGAGCCGCAGAACGTCGAGCACATGAAGACGAACGACCCGGACCTCGAGAGCCTCCGCAAGGACCCGCGGTGGGAGAGGCTCTTCCAGCAGCAGCCGGAGACGAAGTAGCCGCGGAGGCCGGAGGCTCTCCTAGGGCCCGGACGTCGCGGGCTCGAGCGACCGGAACGCGTCCAGGTGGCGCGGCAGAGCCGCCGCCTTCCACTCCCTGTCGAGCACGCCGAAGGTCTCCTCGGCGCCGAAGGTGCGCGTCGCCCCGCGCGACTGCGTCCCGTTGAGCGCCCAATAGCACCAATCGATGTCCGCGGCGTGAAGGTAGGCGCGGAAGCCCGCGCACCAGAGGCCCGGCCCCGACTCCGCGTAGACGTGGTCCTGGGTCTCGTGGGAGGTCCCGAACTCGCCGACCCACACGGGCGCCGTCCACGGCTTTCCCTGCACGAGCAGGAAGCCCCAACGTCGCCCGAGATCCTCGTGGAGTTGCGCGTGCGACCGGAGTCCGTCGTGGAACCACGAGTAGTCGTGGGGCGACCACACGAGGCGGTTCGGCACCCGGAACGGGATCCGCTCGGTCGCCCCCGAGAAGTCCGACGAGTAGTTGACCCCCTCGACGATGATCAGCAGGTCCGGGTTCTCCTCGAGCACCGCGTTGCCGCACCGCTCGGCCGCGGCCCTCCAGTCCACCTCGGGATCCGGCCCGCCCCACACGGGCACGCGCCGCTTCCCGTCGGCGAGGACGGCGGGCCGGGGCTCGTTGCGGAGATCGGCGCCGACGACCGCGGGCACCGACCTGTACCGGCGCGCGAGCGCGCGCCAGTCCGCGATCCAGCTCTTCTCGGGGTAGCGGTCGTTCCACCAGAGCCCGTTGCCGTCCCGCTCGCCGTTCGGCCAGTCCGCGTCGCTCATGTGGTTGTCGAGGATCACGACGAGCCCCTCGGCCCAAAGAGCTTCGATCGCCGCGTCGAGCACCTCGAGCGCGCGCTTGCCGAGGAGCGCCGGGTTCGCGCGGAGGTGGTCGAGCCCGACGCGCGGGTTCGTCTCGACCACCTCGTTCGACCACGGGATCCGCACCGAGTTGAAGCCCATCGACCGGATCGACGACGCGATCGACGCGAGCGGCGCGCGGTCGAGCCCGCCGACGACGAAGTCCTTCTGCTCCGCCCCGTACCAGTTCACGCCCGCGAGCTTGAACCGCCTTCCGTGGGCGTCGACGATCCATCGGCCCTCGGTCCGCAGCGGGAGCGCCGGACGCGGCGCATCGCCCGCCGGGGCGCCAGGGGCCGCGAGCAGGAGCAAGAGGAGGGCGAGCCGCATGCCCCGGATGATACGACGCCCCCGAGGCCCCCCCTCGTCGCGGTTACATCCGCGTTGCGAACCCCCCTCGCGCGCCGGACAATCGGCGCATGCGTCGCGTCGGACTGCTCCTCCTTCTTCCGGCCCTGTGCAGCGCCGCGGACGTCACCGGCGTCGTCCTCGACGCCGACGGCAAGCCGGTCGCCGGCGCCGAGGTCACGATCGACGTCGGCCGCGCGCGCTACGCGCTGACCCCCGACTTCGACTGGTGGCTCGCGGTCGATTCGCGCACCGCGACGACGGGCGCGGACGGCCGCTTCGCGGCCGCCGACGTCCCCGACGGCGCCGTCGCGACGGCGTACGCGAAGGGGACGGGCACGTTCGGGATCGCGCAGGGCGCGGGCCCGCTCGAGGTGAAGCTCGCGCCCGCGGGGACCGTCAAGGGCAGGCTGATCGGGAAGGGAAACGACCTCCGGCAGCTGCGCGTCTACGTGGTGGGAGGAATGGGGCTTCGGGGCGAGGGGGGGGAGATCGACAAGCGCACGGGCAACTTCGAGGTGAGCGGGCTTTCGCCGGGACAGGGCCGCGTCTACATCAAGCGCGGGAACTGGGACGTCGCGCGTTACGAGGTGGAGATCGCGGGGGGCAAGGAGGCCGCGGTCCCGAATACGAAGATCAAGGAGGGCGCGCTCCTCCCGTCGCCGGACCCGCAGGTCGAGTGCACGGCGGCGAAGCTCGTGGATCCGCAGGGGAGGCCCATGCCCGGCGTGCAGCTCATCTGGTCGAGCCAGCACATGGACGGCGGCATGAACTCGGACCAGGAGGGGATCGTGAAGCTCGCGGGCGGCGGGGTCGCGATCGGCGGGCCGCCCTACCTGCTCCGGCTCCAGACCCTCAGGGCGGAGGAGATCGTGTACGAGGGCGCGCTCAAGAAGACGCTCAAGGGGACCGCAATCGTCGAGATCCGCCCGCTGGCGGAGGTCCGCGGCACGGTCGCGAAGGGGAACGCGAAGGTGGAGAAGTACCTCCTCGTCGTCGTGGGCCCGGGCGACAAACCCCGCGTCTACCAGGCGGAGGTGGAGAACGGGAAGTTCACGGCGCACGTGCCGCGCGGCAAGTGCCGGTTCGTCGTCGGCACCGTGGACGGGAGGACGCGCGAGCACGCGTTCGACGTGGAGGGCGGCAGCCCGATCCTCCACGACATCGCGCTCGAGTGACCCCCTTCCTGTCCCCCGCGCCCCCTATCCTTCCCCCGCATGGACCGGGCCGAGAAGGACTTCCGCCGCGACACGCACCTCCTCCGCATCTCGAAGATGTTCTCGGAGTTCTCCACCTGCCTCTCGCGCAAGGTGGGCTGCGTCATCGCCTCCGACGCCGGGCACGTGATCAGCACGGGCTACAACGGCGCGCCGAAAAAGACCCGCCACGGCTGCGAGGCCGGCTGCTTCTGCCAGGACCCGAACCGCGTCTCGGGCACGTACCAGGAGCGGCTCCGCTGCTCGCACGCCGAGCTCAACGCGATCGCGCAGGCGGCGTACGAGGGCGTCTCGACCGCGGGCGCGCGGATCTACTGCGTGACGTTCCCCTGCTCCTTCTGCTGCAAGGCGATCATCCAGGCGGGCATCCGCAAGGTGATCTACGAGGAGGAGTACAACGACCCGATGTCGAAGACGCTGTTCGAGGAGAGCGGCGTCGAGCTGCTCCGGATCATCCCGCAGCCGGACGTCGCGCCGCGGTAGCGGCGAGCCTCGTCGAACGGCGTCCGCGCCGCGAAAGCGGCGCCCCGCCCCTTCCGGATTCTGGCGCCGGGACGCAGCCGGTTACAGTATCGCGAATGCGCTCCGCCCTCCTGCTTCTTGCCTGCTCGTGCCTTCTCGCCCCCGCGATCGCCGAGGAGCGCGGGCAGGACGAGCTCCGGCGCGACATCGAGTTCGCGCGCGAGCAGGTCTTTCCCGCGCTGGTGAACATCTCGTGCGTCACCAAGAACTACACCGGCGGGCGGCTCGAGCGGTACCCCTCCGCGGGCAGCGGCGTGGTCGTGAGCCCCGCGGGCCACGTGCTCACGAACTACCACGTCGCCGCGGACGCGGCGGAGATCGTATGCCGGCTCCCGACCAACGAGGCGATCCCCGCGACCGTGATCGCCCACGACCCGCTCACCGACCTCTCGGTCCTGAAGCTGTCGCTCGACAGGCGCCGGAACGCGGACACGCCGCTCCCGTTCGCACGGCTCGGCGACAGCGATGCGCTCAAGACGGGCGACTACGTGCTGGCGATGGGGAACCCGCTCACGCTCTCGTCCTCGATGACGCTCGGCATCGTCGGCAACCCGAGCCGCGTCTTCACGTCGTTCACCGGCTCCGACATCGACGAGATGGACCTCGGCGGCGGCCAGGTCACGGGCCTCTTCACGCGGTGGATCCAGCACGACGCGCTCATCCTCCCCGGCAACAGCGGCGGGCCGCTCGTGAACCTCCGCGGCGAGGTGGTCGGGATCAACGAGCTCGGCGGCACGGGCGTCGGCTTCGCGATCCCGAGCAACCTCGCGTCGCACGTGCTGAACCAGGCGCTCACCCACGGCTCGGTCCCGCGCGGGTGGCTCGGCCTCACGGTGCAGCCCGTGGACAAGATGCGGCTGCGCGAGGGCGCGCTGGTCGGGTCGCTCCAGCCGTCGGGGCCGGCCGAGAAGGCGGGGATGCTGCCCGGCGACCTGATCCTCGCGGTCAACGATCAGCCGGTCTCGGTCCTCTTCTTCGAGCAGGTCCCGCCGTTCTACAAGCGGATCGCGGACCTCGCGCCGGGCTCGAAGGCGCGCCTCCGGATCCGCCGCGGGGCCGAGGAGAAGGTGCTTGAGGCGGAGGTCGCGCGGATGGAGCCCTACCTCGGCGACGAGGAGGAGGCGCGCGCGGTCGGGATCACCGTGCGGGGCATCACGGGGCTCATGGCGCTCGTGCGCCGCTTCCCCGACGCGCAGGGCGTGCTCGTGACCGGCGTCCGGCCCGGGCTCCCGGCCGACGCCGCCAAGCCGTCGGTCCAGCCGGGCGACATCCTGCTCGAGCTGGGCGGGAAGAAGGTGACGGACCTCGCGGCCTTCCGGACGCTCGCGGCCGGGCTCGGCAAGGGGAAGGTCCCGGTGCGGCTCCGTCGCCGCGACGAGGACCTCCTCACGGTCCTCGACATGTCGAAAAAGCCGAAGGACACGGGCGGCGACGAGTTGCCGAAGGCGTGGCTCGGCGTCGAGACGCAGGTCATGACGGAGGAGGTCGCGAACGCGCTCGGGATGAAGGGCATGAAGGGCTTCCGCGTGACCCAGGTGCTTCCCTCGACCGAGGCGGAGAAGGCCGGGCTCGCGGTCGGCGACGTGCTCACGACGCTCGACGGGTCGCCCCTCAACGCGTACCGGATCCAGGACGCGGAGATGCTCAAGCGGATCGTCGAGCGGATGAGCGTCGGCACAGACGCGACCTTTGTCGTCCGCCGCGGCGGCGAGGAGAAGACCGTCGCGGTGAAGCTCGAGGCGACGCCGCAGCCCGCCGCGGAGGCCGCGACCGGCGAGAACGACGACCTCGAGTGCAAGGCGCGCGATCTCGTCTTCATGGACCGGATCGACAACCGCTGGCCGGTCGCGCAGAAGGGCGTGCTCATCACCGACGCCGCGCGCGGCGGGCCCGCGCACCTCGCCGGGCTGCGCGCCGGCGATCTGCTCCTCCGGGTCGGGACGGACGAGATCCCCGACGTCGCCGCGTTCGACGCGGCATCGAAGCGGCTCCGGGAGTCCAAGCCGCCGCTCGTCTCCCTCTTCGTCCGGCGCGACTACCGGACGCTCTACGTCTTCGTGGAACCCGTGTACCGCTGAAAGGAACCTCATGCGTCGCCTGCTTCCCGCCCTGCTCCTCCTCGCCGCGCCCGTCGTCGCCTCCGACGACGAGGCGGCGATCGACGCGCTCTTCAAGGACCGCGCCCCCTCGATCGTCTGCGTGAAGTTCGTGCTCACGATCTCCTTCAACATGGGCGGCGAGAACCAGAAGCGGGAGCAGAACAGCGAGGTCCGCGGCGTGATCATCGACGCGTCGGGCCTCGTGATGCTCGCGAACGACCACCTCGGCGCCGTGCCCCAGCGCGCGCTCGCGGCGATCCGCGCGCGCGGCGGCACCATCGAGGCGACCCCGTCGGCCGTCAAGGTCCTCTTCGGCAACGAGGCGAAGGAGCATGATGCGGTGAT
>Ga0187892_10000628_pt1 | contig 89939 bp, 88 predicted proteins | sample MA1701073metaG_FD_139345 | JGI IMG/M metagenome (GOLD analysis project Ga0187892, IMG submission 139345) | Bio-ooze microbial communities from a basaltic lava cave in the Kipuka Kanohina Cave System on the Island of Hawaii, USA - MA170107-3 metaG ... | reverse complement strand
GTCAGGTCCTTCCAGGTGCCGGCGACGCCGGGCACCTGCGCCTGGCCGCCGAGCTTGCCGTCGGTCCCGACCTCGCGCGCGACGCGCGTCACTTCGGAGGCGAACGCGTTGAGCTGGTCGACCATGGTGTTGACGGTGCTCTTCAGCTCCAGGATCTCGCCCTTGACGTCGACCGTGATCTTCTTCGACAGGTCGCCCCGGGCCACCGCGGTGGTCACTTCCGCGATGTTGCGCACCTGGCCGGTGAGGTTGGCGGCGAGCTGATTCACGTTGTCGGTGAGGTCCTTCCATACGCCGCCGACGCCCAGCACCTGCGCCTGGCCGCCGAGCTTGCCGTCGGTGCCGACCTCTTTCGCCACGCGCGACACCTCCGAGGCGAAGGCGTTGAGCTGGTCCACCATCGTGTTGACGGTGCTCTTCAGCTCCAGGATCTCGCCCTTGACGTCGACGGTGATCTTCTTCGACAAATCTCCGCGGGCAACGGCCGTAGTGACTTCCGCGATATTGCGCACCTGGCCAGTGAGGTTCGCCGCCATCGAGTTCACGTTGTCGGTGAGGTCCTTCCACACCCCGCCCACGCCTCTCACTTGCGCCTGGCCGCCGAGCCTGCCCTCGGTTCCCACCTCGCGCGCCACCCGCGTCACCTCCGCGGCGAACGCGTTGAGCTGGTCCACCATCGTGTTGATGGTGCTCTTCAGCTCGAGGATCTCGCCTTTCACGTCGACGGTGATCTTCTTCGACAAATCTCCGCGGGCAACGGCCGTGGTGACTTCCGCGATATTGCGCACCTGGCCGGTGAGGTTCGCCGCCATCGAGTTCACGTTGTCGGTCAGGTCCTTCCACACCCCGGCCACGCCGACCACCTGCGCCTGGCCGCCCAGCTTTCCTTCGGTGCCGACTTCGCGCGCCACGCGCGACACCTCGCCGGCGAACGCGTTGAGCTGCACCACCATCGTGTTCAGCATCGTGCCCAGGCGCAGCGCCTCCCCCCGGAGGGGGCGGCCGTCGGCTTCGAGCATCATGGTCTGCGAAAGGTCGCCCTTCGCCACCGAGCCGATCACGCGCGCCACCTCGGTCATCGGGTAGGCGATGTCGTTGATCAGCGTGTTGATCGAATCGACGACGTCGGCCCAGGCGCCCGCGGCGCCGGGGATGCTCATGCGCCGGCCGATCAGGCCCTCCTTGCCAACCTGCTCGGCGACGCGCGCGATCTCGGCCGCCTTGGTTTCTTCGAGCTCGACGACGTCGTTGAACGCCTCGGCGATCTCGCCGTCGATGCCGGTCAGGTTGAGCGGCATGCGCACCGAGAAGTCGCCGCGCTTGAACGCGCGCAGCGACTTCAGCAGCTCGCCGCGGTCGAGCATCATTTGCAGCCCTGCCTGGATGGATTCCATGGGGGTTCTTTTCTGCGTAGAAACAAGCGCATCGTAGGGGTGATGCCGGACACGGGGTATCGCGAAACGCCCCGGGGTGTTGTAGTCGTTCTACTACAGCTTTGCGGGCCGCAGCAGCGACAGCAGCGCCTCGGCCTCGTAGGGCTTGGCGAGGTAGTGGTTGAAGCCGACGATCTCGGCGAGGATGCGGTCGGAGGCCTTCCTCTAGCGGCCGCTGATCGCGATCAGCAGCGGCCTGAGCTCCCCGTAGCGGCGCCGGATTTCCTTGGCGATCTCGTATCCGTTCCGGTCGGGCATCGCGATGTCGAGCAGCACCGCGTCGGGAGCGAATTCCGCGACCGCGGCCATCACCTCGGAGCCGCGAGTGAGCCCCACCACGTCGTGGCCTTCGTCGTTCAGCAGCACCTTCAGGGTCGCGACGGTGTCGCGCTCGTCGTCCGCCACGAGGATGCGCAGCGCGCGCGGCACGGTGCTAGTCAACGAGGTGGTGGGCGATCGCGTAGTGCATCAGCTCCGCGTTGGACTTCATGTTCATCTTGCGGAGGATGCGTGTGCGATGGGTGCTGACCGTGTTCGGGCTGAGGAACAATTCGTCCGCGATCTGACGCACCGTCTTGCCCGAGGCGATCATCCACATCACCTGGTACTCGCGGTCCGAGAGCGTCTCGTGCAGCGGCTTGCCGCGGTTGTCCTCGAGCTCGAGCGCGAGCTTCTCGCCGAGCGTGGGCGTGACGTAGCGCCCGCCGCCCGCGACCTTGCGGATCGCGCTGACCAGCTCCTCGGGAGCGGATTCCTTGGTGAGGTAGCCGGCGGCGCCGGCCTTCAGCGCCCGCACCGCATAGCGATCTTCCGGGTACATCGAAAGGACCAGGACGGCCCTGCCGGGGTAGCGCTGGCGCAGCTCCTTGATCAGCTCCAGGCCGTTCTTGCCCGGCATGTTGTAGTCGAGCACCGCGACTTCCCACGGCACCTTGCGCGACAGCTCGACGACTTCCTGGCCGTTGCGCGCCTCGCCCACCACAGTCAAGTCCTGCTCGACCGCGAGCATCTGCCGCAGCCCCTGCCGCACTACCGGGTGATCGTCGGCGATCAGAACTTTCATTTGGATTTCCTCACGGGAATGTTCACCGAAACCCGCGTCCCGTGGCCGGGCGTGCCGCTGACGCTCACGTCGCCGCCGAAGAGCAGCGCGCGCTCCTGCATGCCGAGCAGCCCGAGCGACTTCCGGGCGTGCAGCTCGCTGTCCTGGATGCCCACGCCGTTGTCGATCACCTCGAGCGCGGCCTGGTCGGCGCCGATGCCGAGCTCGATGTCGACCCGCGTGGCGCGCGAGTGGCGCGCGACGTTGGTCAGGATCTCCTGGAAGATGCGGAACATCGTGGTCGACAGGTCGACGTCGAGCTTGGCGGTCTCGGGCGGCAGCTTGGTCCGGCAGCGGATGCCGGTGCGCTTCTGGAACTCCTTCGCCTGCCAGCCGACCGCGGCCACCAGGCCCATGTCGTCGAGCATCTCGGGCCGCAGGCCGGTGGCGATCTTGCGCACCGTCTGCACCGAGGAATCGATCAGCTCGCACATCGAGTCGGTCTTCTCGATCAGCGCCTTGTCGGTCAGGCGCTTGGCGAGCCAGGTGACCTCCATCTTCAGGCCGGTGAGGACCTGACCGAGCTCGTCATGGATTTCGCGGGCAATATGTGCTCTTTCTTCTTCTCGAACACTTATCAAATGAGCTGCCAGCCGCCGCAGCTTGTCCTCCGATTCGCGCAGCCGCTCGGTCTTGCGGAACAGCTCGACGAACACCGCGACCTTCGACTTGAGGACATCGGGGATCACCGGCTTCATCAGGTAGTCCACCGCGCCGACCTCGTAGCCGCGGAACATCGAGGTCATCTCGTCGGCCGCGGCGGTGAGGAAGATGATCGGCGTCGACTTCGAGCGCTCGCGCGAGCGGATCAGGCGCGCGGTCTCGAAGCCGTCGATCCCCGGCATGCGCACGTCGAGCAGGATCACCGCGAAGTCGTTCTTCAGTGCGAGGCGCAGCGCCTCCTCGCCCGACTGCGCCACCATCAGGTTCTGGCCGAGCGCCGAGAGCAGCTCCTGCAGCGCGAACAGGCTCTTCGGCTCGTCGTCGACAAGCAGGATCTTCGCCTGCGGCGCCTGCGTTTCGGCGACCGGCTCCTGCAAGACCGCGGCGTTCGTTACGTCGTTCACCCTACCAGCTGGTGGCGCACGGCGTAGTGGACCAGCGCCGCGTTGCTCGTCAGCCCGAGCTTGCGCAGGATGCGCGTGCGGTAGGTGCTCACCGTGGAGGGAGAAAGTCCCATCTCCTTCGCGATCTCGCTGATCTGCTTGCCGGTGGCGAGCAGCCACATCACGCGGTACTCGCGGTCGGAGAGCTTCTCGTGCAGCGCCTTCTGCGGGTCGCTGGAGCATTCCGACGCCAGGATCTCCGCGAGCGAGGCCGAGACGTACTTGCCGCCGTTCGCCACCTTGCGCACCGCGGTGGTGAGCTCCTGCGGCGCGCTGTCCTTGGTGATGTAGCCCGCGGCGCCGCCGCGCAGCACGCGGCTCCCGTGCACGTCCTCGGAGTGCATCGACAGGATCAGCACCGGGCGTCCGGGAAACTCCTTCTTCATGTCGCCGAGCAGGTCGAGGCCGCTGCGGCCGGGCATGGTGAAGTCGAAGATCGCCATGTCCCATTCGAGCTTGCGCGCCATCTCGAGCGCCTCGTCGCCGTTCGTGGCCTCGCCGACCACGGTCGCCGACGGATCGCTCGCCAGCATCTGCTTCAGGCCGTGCCGCACGATGGGGTGATCGTCTGCTATGAGTATTCGCATGCTTTGTTCTCCCTCAGGGTGGAAAAGTATAGGCAGCCGATGCGCGCTTGGCCATCGCCGTGAAAGGAATATTTTTCTGACGTAGCAAGGAGTTGACACGCATGTAGGTCGCGCCCCGACAGGCCCTCGCGGCGAAAAGTCGTGCGCGTGCGACACAGGCATCGCGTGCCGAAACAGCGACTTGACGATTTCATGGGCCGCGGCGTCGTCGTATCCCTACAGGTCTGTAGTGGTTCGCCCTACCTTTTGTAGTTAAGCCGTTGATTCCCCTTGTAGTCGATCCGGTGGCACGGCTCCTGCTCAAGCCAGCCCGCGCAGTCCATTTACCAAGAACGCAAGGGAGGTACAGATGAAGCTTCAGAAAACCCCGATCGCGCTCGCCGCGATCGCGCTGTTCTCGACGCCGCTCGCCGCGCAAGCCGCGCCGTCGGTCTCGTTCAGGGCGCCGGCGTCCGGCGCCACCATCTCGCAGCCGATCAGCAACTCGAGCGCGTGCGAAGTCGGCGGCTCGAATATCAGGCGCGTGGTGTTCTCGATCCGAAACACGTGGGGCGGGTCGTGGACCACGCTCAATACCGACACCGGCTCGCCCTGGCGCTGCAATCTCGACCCGACCGATTTCCCGGCCGGGAATTACGCGCTGCGCGCGGTGGCCTACGACCGGACGAGCGGCGGCGCCTCGGACACCGCGACGCGCAGCGTCAGGCTCGCCGGCGGGCCCAACCCGACGCCGAGCGTTTCGGTCACCAGGCCGGCGAGCGGCGCCACGGTGAGCGGCACCTCCGTGGCCTGCGCGGCGAACGCGTCCGACGCGAACGGCATCAGGCGGGTCGAGTTCTTCCTCGACAACGCCACCACCCCGTTCAGGACCGATACCTCGTCGTCCTATACCTGCAGCTTCGACAGCACCAGGCTCTCGAACGGCACGCACACGCTCAGGGCGGTGGCGACCGATAACCTGAACGCCACCAGGAGCGCGCAGGTGAGCTTCACCGTGCAGAACACGGTGGCCAACACCCCGCCGAGCGTGAGCCTGACCGCGCCGACGGCGGCCACGGTCTCCGGCAACGCCACCTACGCGGCCAACGCCTCCGATGCCAGCCCGGGCTCGGTCGCCAGAGTCGACTTCTTCCTGATCAATGGAACCACGCAGACGCTGCTGACGAGCAAGACCGCCGCGCCCTACCAGGACACGCTCGACACCACCGCGCACGCGAACGGCAGCTACGCGCTGATGGCGCAGGCCACCGACAACCAGGGCGCGGTCGCCACCAGCCAGAGAAGCCTGACGATCAGCAACCCGGTCTACAACCCGGACCCGCCGCCGGCGCCGGCCATCGACGCCGCCGACATCCTCACCAGCGCGAGCGCCGACGTCCCGTTCGCTTCGCAGAGCGGCTACACCGCCCAGGTCATCAACACCTACACCTCGGCAAGCCAGATCGCGGAATCGGGCATCCACGGCTCGACGCTTCCCAACGGCGAGACGCTGCGCCTGGGCAAGACGGTCGATCCCATGGACTCGCTGAAGAACGCGCTCGTGTTCCAGGTGAGGAACAGCGACCCGACGACCTCGAGAGGCAAGCGCGCGGAGCTTTCGGTCACCCCCAACATCGAGATGAACCGGGTGTACTGGATCGCCTTCAGCGCCTTCGTCTACGACTGGGGCACGCTCTCCACGAGCGACGACGCGCTGTTCGGCGCGCAGATGCACACCGGCAACAACAGCCTCGGCGTGGGCGGCCCGTCCTTCGGCCTGTACACGACCCAGACCGGCAGGACCTTCAGGGTGCAGGCGCGCTACAGCGAGGCCGCGACCCCGAGCGAGGGCAACTCGGTCAGCGTGAGGTACGCCGAGTACCCCATCCCGTTCGGCCGCTGGGCGGACTTCGTGCTCAAGTTCAAGCACAACACCAGCGGCAACGGCTTCCTGCAGGTGTGGATGGACGGCAGCCAGATCGCCGACCACCAGGGCAGCCTCGGCTACAACACGCCCGGCTACAGGGACTACGCCAAGTTCGGCTACTACAACTGGAGCGACAGCGGGATGAGCTCGACCCCCCGCAAGGTCCTGCTGCGCGCGCCGACGATCGTCGCCGACCCGACGGGGAGCAAGTACACCCACGACCAGCTGCGCGCCCTGGTCTCGACCGGCGGCGGCAGCATCGCGGCCGGGACCGGGAGCGCCGGCGCGGGCTCCGGGACGGCGTCGAGCGGCGGCGTGTGCTCCACGCTGCTTTGCGCGGCCACGCAATAACGCGCCGCCGAGGGGAGGAAGGCATGTTCAACAAAAGCCGCGGGTTCACGCTGCTCGAGCTGCTGGTGGTGATCGTGATCATCGGCCTGCTCGCCGGCTACGTGGCCCCGCGCTACTTCTCGCAGGTCGGGAAGTCCGAGGTCCAGGTGGCGCGGGCGCAGATCGATTCGTTCGAGAAGGCGCTCGACCAGTACCGCCTGGAGCACCGGCGCTACCCGACGAGCGAGGAAGGCCTCGAGGCGATCCGCCCGTACCTGAAGAAGGCGCTGCCGGCTGACCCCTGGGGCCGGCCCTACGTCTACCGCGTCGCTGCCGCGGGCCAGACCGAGTTCGAGCTCTTCTCCTACGGCCGCGACGGCAAGGCCGGCGGCGCGGGCGAGGACGCCGACATCGGCCTGGTGCACGAAGTCTCGCTCAACAAGTAACCATGCAATTCAACGTCCTCGCCATCGATTCGCGCCAGCAGGTGGTGGCGCTCAGCCTGGAGGCGGCAAGTGAAGCGCGAGCCGCCGAGCAAGCCAGGGCAAAAGATCTGCAGGTGGTGTCGGTCGAGCCTTCCGGCTGGCGGCTTGCCCTCCCAAGGCCCAAGGCCCGCTTCCCGGCGACGCTGTTCTCGATGGAGCTGGTGTCGCTGCTCGACGCGGGGCTCAACCTCGTGGAGGCGCTGCAGACTCTTGCCGACAAGAAAAACCATGAAGGGGTTCTTTCGGCGATCCTCGCGGCGATCCACCGCGGCGAGCCGTTCTCGCAGGCCGTAGCGGCGCAGCCGCAGCACTTCCCGCCGCTCTACGTCGCGACCATCAAGGCGGCCGAGCGCACCGGCAACGTGCGCGAGGCCCTGAAGCGCTATCTCGCCTACCAGGAAGAGCTCGAGCGCGTGCGCAAGAAGATCGTCGCCGCCAGCATCTACCCGGCGATCCTGCTCGCGGTCGGCGGCCTGGTGCTCGCCTTCCTGATGTTCTATGTCGTGCCGCGCTTCGCGCGCGTGTACGAGGACATGGCGGGCACGCTGCCGTTTTTCTCCAAGGCGCTCCTCGTCTTCGGCAGCTTCGTCGGGGACAACCTGGGAGCGATCCTGATGGCCACGGTTGCGCTCGTGGCCTCTCTCGCGTGGGCCCTCTCCCGTGCCGAGACCCGCGCCTGGCTCAATGCTCGGCTCTGGCGCGTGCCGTCGCTCGGCAACCGCATGAAGGTAGTCCAGCTCGCGCGCATGTACCGCACCATCGCCATGCTGCTGCACGCCGGGATCCCGGCGGTGCAGGCGCTCGACATGGTGCGCGACCTGCTGGCCGCGCACCTGCGCCCGCAGCTCGCCGCAGCGAAGAAGAGGATCGAGCAGGGCCACGCCATGTCGGCGGCGCTCGACGCCGCAGGCCTCGCGACGCCGATCGCGCGCCGCATGATGCTGGTCGGCGAGCGCAGCGGCGACATGGGCCGCATGCTCGGCGAGATCGCGCGCTTCCACGACGACGAGAACGCGCGCGCGGTCGAGTGGTTCACGCGCGCCTTCGAGCCGGTGCTGATGGCGGTGCTCGGCCTCGCCATCGGCGGCGTGGTGGTCCTCATGTACATGCCGATCTTCGAGCTGGCAGGGAGCATCCGATGAAGATGGAAGAAATCGCAGAGCTGTCCGCGCGGCTGCACATGCCGGCGATCGATCTCGACGCCATGCGGCGGCAGCAGCCCGCGTTCGACCTGATCCCGTACGCCGAGGCGTCGCGCCGCGCCTGCGTCGCGCTGCGCGACAGCGTCGGCGAGGTCCTGGTGGTGCTCGGCGACGCGTTCGATCTCGACGCCCAGGACTGGATCGAGGAGCACCTGGGTGCGCCGTTCCGCTATCGCCTCGCGAGCCGCGAGGACGTCGCCGCCTACCTCGCGCAGCAGGAGGCCGGGCTGAAGGCGCTGGAAGGCGTGGCCTCCACCATCGACGGCACCGCCACGTTCTCGGGCGCCCACGCGCACGAGATCTCCTTCGAGGCCGCGGCCGAGGGCGACGGCACGGTGGTGCGCCTGGTGAGCTCGACGCTGTACGACGCGCTCAAGGCCGGGGCGAGCGACGTGCACCTGGAATCGACCGGCGGCGGGCTCGCCATCAAGTACCGCGTCGACGGCGTGCTCACCCCCGCCGAGACCATCCCCGGGGCCGAGCTCGCCGAGCAGGTGATCTCGCGCATCAAGGTGATGTCGGAGCTCGACATCGCCGAGCGCCGCGTGCCGCAGGACGGGCGTTTCAAGGCGCGCCACAGGAACGGGACAGAGGCAGGGCGCGACATCGATTTCCGCGTCTCGGTGATGCCGAGCGTGTTCGGCGAAGACGCGGTGCTCAGGATCCTCGACCGGCGCGCGCTGACCGATCAGATCCAGGGGCTGTCCCTGGATGCATTGGGATTCGAAGACGGGCTCAAGGGTGGACTACGCAGGCTTTCAAGCGAGCCGTACGGCATGCTGCTCGTCACGGGTCCCACCGGCTCCGGCAAGACCACCACGCTCTACGCGGTGATCTCGGAGGTGAACAAGGGCCTCGACAAGATCATCACCATCGAGGACCCGGTCGAGTACCACCTGCCGGGCGTGCTGCAGATCCCGGTGAACGAGCAGAAGGGCCTCGGCTTCGCGCGCGGCCTGCGCTCGATCCTGCGCCACGACCCCGACCGCATCATGGTAGGCGAGATCCGCGACCCGGAGACCGCCGAGATCGCGGTGCAGTCGGCGCTCACCGGCCACCTGGTCTACACCACGGTGCACGCCAACAACGCGATCGACGTGCTCGGCCGCTTCCGGCACATGGGCGTCGACACCTACAACCTGGTTTCCGCCGTCAACGGCGTGCTGGCGCAGCGTCTTGTCAGGGTTTTATGTAAAGCATGTCAAGGAAAAGGTTGCGGCGAATGCCGCAACACCGGCTTCAAGGGGCGCAAGGCGATCGGCGAGCTGCTGGTGCTGAACGACGAGCTGCGCGAGCTGATCGTGGCGCGCGCCCCGGTGAGGAAGCTCAAGGACGCGGCGCGCGCCGCGGGCACCGTCCCGCTGCGCGACGCGGCGATGGCGCTGGTCGACGCCGGCGAAACCACTCTCGAGGAGATCAACCGTGTCACTTTCGTGGCTTAAGAGGAAGCGCCTGCGCATCGGCCTGGGCGCGAAGCGCATCATGGTTTCCGGCGGCAAGGCGATCGAGCTGAAGGCCAGCGACGACTGGCGCGCCGCGCTCGCGCGGCTGGGCGAGGTCCTGCTCGCGCACAAGTCGAGCGAGGCGAGCGTGGTGCTCGCCGACCAGTTCGTGCGCTACGCGCTCCTGCCGTGGAACGAGGCGGTGAAGAGCCGCGAGCACTGGCTCGCGCTGGCGCGCCACCGCTTCGCCGCGCTGCACGGCGCGGTCGCCGCCGAGTGGGACGTCAAGGTCACCGAGACCGCGCCCTACGGCGCGCGCCTCGCCTGCGCCACCGACAAGGAGCTGATCGAGCAGCTGGCGACGACGTTCGTGTCCTCGGGCGTGCGCCTGGTCTCGGTGCAGCCCTTCCTGGTCGCGGCGTTCAACCGCATCCGCCAGACGCTCGGCAACGGCTCGTGCTGGATCGTGGTCGAGGAGCCCGGGCGGCTCACGCTCGCGTTGATCAGACGCGGGGCCTGGGTCGCGATCCGCAGCCGGCGCTCGGACGAGCGCTGGCGGGTGGCGCTGCCCGAGATCCTGGAGCGCGAGAGCGCCTTCCTCGGGCTCGACGAGCCGTGCACGCGCGTCATCGTCTGCGCGCAGGGCGAGTTCGACCCGAAGATGCACGACGCCTGGCGCACCGACGCCTTCAGCTACCGCGACCTCGCGCTCGCCTGGGAATAGGGAAGAAGGAAATGATGGCGCGCCTCGACCTGGATTTCCGCCGCGTTCGGCGGGCCCCGGCATGGGCCGGGCGCGTGCTGCTCGCGCTCGCCGCGGTGCTGGCGGCCGACGTCGGCCTGTCGTACCAGGCGGCGAGGCAGGCGCTCGACGGCAACCGCGCCCGGCTCGCCCGGCCCGCCGCCCCCGCGGTGAAGGCCTCGCCGCAGGAAGTCGCGGCTGCGCGCGACACCGTGCAGCGCCTGTCGCTGCCGTGGAACGAGCTGTTCGTCGCGCTCGAGTCCGCGGCGAGCGACCAGGTGGCGCTCGCCGCGATCGAGCCCGACGCGCGCGCCGGCACGGTAACCATCACCGGCGATGGCAAGGATTACCTCGCCGCCCTGAACTACGTGCTCGAGCTCTCGCGCAGCGAGGGCCTCGAGCGGGTGCAGCTCGTCCGCCACGACCAGAAGGCGAACGGCGTGAGCTTTGCGGTATCGGCTGCGTGGGGGACGAAATGAGGCGGCTGCGGCACGAAATCGGGCTCGCAGGGGTCGCCGCCGCGCTGCTCATCGCCGCGGCGCTCGCCTTCTCGGCGCTGGTGGTGCGGCCGCTCGAGGCGCAGAACGAGGCGCTGACCGCGCGCCCGGCGCGCAAGGCGGAGAACCCGGCCTCGGGCCGGAAGGTCGCCGCGGTCTACAACTACCTGCGCAAGGACGAAGACACCACCGACTGGCTCGCCAAGCTGCACGCCATCGGCGTCGCGACCGGGGTGCGGCTCAAGTCGGCGAGCTACAAGACGCAGAAGACCGAGGGCCGCATCGTGCGCACCGAGGTCGTGCTCCCGGTCGCCGGCAGCTACTCGCAGATCCGCGATTTCCTCAAGCGCTCGCTCGCCGAGATCCCGGTGCTTTCAGTGGATTCGCTTTCCCTGAAGCGGGCCGAAGGCACCCTCCAGGCCGAAATGCGCCTCACCCTCCACATGGTGAAGTCATGAAATTCAACCCCCTGCAGAAGCGCATCGGCATCTCGGTGGCGGTGCTCGCGCTCGCCGCCGGCGTGGTCGCCGGCCGCGAGCGGCCGTCCCTCGAGCTCCTCGAGGAGCGCGCGAGCGCCCCGGCGGACGACGGCATCGACCTCGGAAGACTGCGCCGCGGCGAGGCGACCCTTCCGCAGAAGGATCCTTTTGCGAGCAGAACGCCTGCGCCGGTCGCGGTCCACAAACCCGCCGAGAACAAGCCGCTCGTCCCTCCCCTGCCCTTCCAGTACTTCGGCAGGCTGACCGAGAACGGCAAGACCGAGGTGTTCCTGATGCGCGGCGAGGAGCTGCTCAGCGTCGCCGCGGGGCAGAAGCTCGGCGACTACCGCGTCGACAAGGTGAGCGACGCGCGCATCAGCTTCACCTACCTCCCGCTCAAGACCAGGCAGACACTGGACCTCCAATGAAAAAACTCCTGCTGATCCTTGCCGCGCTGGCGCTCTTCGGCTGCGCGGCCCACGAATCGCTGAAGAGAAGCGAGGCCCTGATCGAGTCGGGCAACGAGGAGGCCGGCCTCGCGCGCCTCGAGGAGGCGCTCAAGGCGAACCCGAAGGACACCGAGCTGCGCAACCACTACCTGCGGCACCGCGCGGTCGCGGTGCAGCGCTACCTGCAGCTCGGCGACAACGCCCGCGCCGCCGGCCAGCTCGACCAGGCGCAGGCCGCCTACCAGCGCGCGCAGCGCTTCGACCCCGAGAACGCCAACGCCAAGGCCGGTCTCGAGGCCGTGGCGCGCGACCAGGCTTCGCTTTCCGCCGTGAGAGAGGCGGAGGAGGCGTTCAAGCGCGGACAGGTGGATGAAGCCTATGAAAAGGCAAAGCAGGTGCTCGCGGCGAACCCCACGCAGCGCGACGCGCGCGCGATCGTGCGCAAGGTCGAGGAGCAGAAGGTCAAGGCCGACGCCACCAGCCCGCAGCTCGCGCAAGCGCTCAAGAACACGATCACCATCGAGCTGCGCGACGCGCCGGTGCGCAGCGTGTTCGAGCTGATCTCCAAAAGGAGCGGCCTCAACTTCGTCTACGACCGCGACGTGCCGCCCGACCTCAGGGTGACGGTGTTCGTGCGCGACACCACGATCGAGGAGGTGATCCGCTTCGTGCTGGTGACCAGCCAGCTCGAGCGCCGGGTGCTCAACCCGACCACGGTGCTGGTCTACCCCAACACGCCGGCCAAGGCCCAGGCCTACCGCGAGCTCACGGTGAAGAGCTTCTACCTCGCCAACGCCGACGTCGAGCAGACCGCGGCCATGGTGCGCCAGCTCGTCAAGACCCGCGACCTGTACGTCGACAAGAAGCTCAACCTGCTGGTGATCCGCGACACCCCGGAGGCGGTGCGCATGGCGGAGAAGCTGATCGCCAACCAGGACCTCGGCGAGGCCGAGGTGATGCTGGAAGTCGAGGTGCTCGAGATCGGGCACAACAAGCTCACCCAGCTCGGCGTCGAATGGCCGGGCCGGGTGGCGCTGGGCATTACCGGCGCGGGCGGCATCGCCGGCCAGATCACCGGCACCGAGGCGAAGAACTTCGGCGGCGGCCTGGTGCGCCTCACGGTGAGCGACCCGCTGGTGGCGCTCAACCTGCGCCAGCAGGCCGGCCGCACCAACGTGCTCGCCAACCCGCGCATCCGCGTGAAGAGCAAGGAGAAGGCGCGCATCCACATCGGCGACAAGGTGCCGGTGATCACGACGACTGCCGGGGCCACCGGCTTCGTCTCCGAGTCGGTGAACTACTTCGACGTCGGCCTCAAGCTCGAGGTCGAGCCGCAGGTGGGCCTCGACGACGACGTCAGCATCAAGATCGGGCTCGAGGTGAGCAACGTCGCGAGCGAGGTCAAGACCACCGGCGGCACCGTCGCCTACCAGGTCGGCACGCGCAACGCCTCGACCACCCTGCGCCTGCGCGACGGCGAGACCCAGGTGCTCGCCGGCCTGATCAGCGACGAGGACCGGCGCAACGCGACCCGCGTGCCGGGGCTCGGGCGCCTGCCGGTGCTCGGGCGCCTGTTCTCGAGCAGCAACGACACCGTGACCAAGACCGAGGTCGTGCTGCTCATCACGCCGCGCGTGATCCGCAACATCGAGCGCCCGGGCGCGCGGCTGGAGGAGTTCAATTCCGGCACCGAGCTCGAGATCGGCCGCGGCGGCACGGCCGCGCCGCTGCCGATTTCCCGGCCTTCAACCCCGGCCCCGGCCGCTCCCGAGGCGCCGCGGCCGCCCGCCGCCGGGCCGCAGCCGCAGCCGGCCAAGCCATGAAGGGCTTCACGCTGATCGAGCTCCTGATCGTGGTCGCGATCGTGGCGCTGCTCGCCTCGGTCGCGGCGCCGCTCGCCGAGCTCGGCTACCAGCGCGGCAAGGAGCAGGAGCTGCGGCACGCGCTGCGCGAGATCCGCGGCGCGATCGACGCCTACAAGCGCGCGGCGGACGAAGGCCGCATCGAGCGCAAGGCCGACGAGAGCGGTTATCCGCCCAGCCTGGCGGTGCTCGTCGACGGCGTGACTCCCAAGACTGAACCCAAGGACTCGAAAATCTATTTCCTCCGGCGGGTGCCGCGCGACCCGCTGACCGGCGAGGACTGGGGGTTGCGCAGCTACGCCAGCCCCGCCAGCGAGCCGCAGGCGGGCAAGGACGTGTTCGACGTCTATTCGAAGAGCGAAGCAGCCGGCATCAACGGCATTGCCTACCGGGAATGGTAACCATGAAGAAGAACGGCTTTACCCTCGTCGAGCTGATGGTGGTCCTCACCGTCATCGCGCTCCTGCTTTCGGTCGTGGTGCCCGACTACGTCGGGCGCCTGAAGCGCGCCGAGGAGGCGGTGCTGCAGGAGAACCTCTCGGTGATGCGCGATGCGCTCGACAAGCACTACGCCGACGCCGGCCGCTATCCCGCCGATCTCGACGACCTGGTGACCAAGCGCTACCTGCGCTCGATCCCCCAGGACCCCTTCACCCGCTCGAACGCGAGCTGGGTCGTGGTGCCGCCTGCCGACTCGAAGAAGGGCGGCGTGTTCGACGTCCACAGCGCCGCCAAGGGCTATGAGCGCTGGTAACCCCCCGCGTAGGCGGGGGGGCGGCTTCACGTACCTCGGGTTCCTGGTGTTCGTCGCCGTGGCCGGGGCAGGCCACGCCGCCTTCGGCGTCATCGCCTCGCACGCCGCGCAGCGCGAGAAGGAGGCGGAGCTCGTCTTCCGCGGCAACCAGTACCGCGAGGCGATCGCCTCCTACCACCGCAAGGAGAGCCGCTATCCCCAGTCGCTCGAGCAGCTGCTCGAGGACAAGCGCTACCCGATGCCGGTGCGCCACCTGAGGAAGCCCTACCCCGACCCGATGACCGGCAAGGCCGACTGGGCGCTCGTGGAGGCCCCGGGCGGCGGCGGGGTGATGGGGGTCCACAGCCGCTCCGAGGAGGTCCCCGTCAAGACCGGGAATTTCCCCTTGAAATACGAGGGGTTCGAGAAGGCGAAGACCTACGGGGACTGGAAGTTCGTGCATAGTCCATCCGGACTAGCCCCCGGAGTTGAAAAGTCGAGCCGCAAGTAGCACGATCTCTACCTGTGTAGAGGGAACTCTACACACGATCAGGCACTGGCCATCACACTGTTAATAGCCCCTTGCCAGCTTGGCTGCAGGGCCAAACAACGTGTAGTCGCTGTTTGATCGCCGCTTGAAGAGCAGCACGCAGCACGGAGGGCGCGGCTAGCGGCCGCGCCCTCTTTTATTTTGTGCGCGAGGCCGAGCCGCCCGCCGCCGCGCTCTCGGCCGGGGGGTTCATCCGGCCCCAGCGGTCGTGCCAGTTGCCGTCGAGGCAGTGCTTGAGCTCGTGCCCCAGGGTGGCGAAGCGCTGCAGGTCGCGCTCGTTGCGCGGCTCCGGCGCGTAGATCGCGCAGGTGCGCGGCGCGCCCGCGGCCGCGGGCTCGGTCCAGTGCGAGCAGCCGAGGATGTTGAAGAAGCTCGTGCGTCCGGAGAGCGACTCGCACACGCGGTGCGGCTCCTCGACCCGGTTCCACACCACCGCGACGCGGGGCTCGCTGGCGGAAGGCGTGGAAGCGCAGCCCGGGAGAACGGCTAGAAGCGCGGCCAGGAAAAGGCGCATCAGGCGAGCAGCATCCGGCCGACGTCGAGGCCCTCGGCGTACTTGACGCCCGCGAGGCGGCCGTTGAGGCGCGCGAGGTCGCGGTACATCTCGGCTTCCAGCCCGCGCGCGCCGAACTGGCTGGCGTGCGCGGCGATCGCCTGCATCTTGGTCTCGATGGTGGTGCTGATGTCGACGTAGGCGCGCGGGTGGAACGACACCGGCACCGCGCGCGTCATCGTCGGGCTGAAGTGGAACAGGTCGAACGCGCGCAGCCGCTGCGTCGAAAGGCAGGCGTTGTGCACGGCGACGTGGTCGCGGTGGAACTCGCTCGCGCTGTGCGTCAGCACCGCGGCCGGCTGCAGCTCGCGCACCAGGGCGTCGAGCAGGCCGACCAGCTGGTAGCTCTTCATGTCGTCGATGCGCGCGCAGCCGTTCTCCACCAGGACGCGCAGCTCGCAACCGAGGATCGCCGCCGCCTGCTGCGCCTCCGCCTGGCGGGTCGCGAAGTCGGCCGGGATCGAGATCACCGCCATCACCACGCGCGCCGACTCGCGCGACAGGCGCGCCAGCGTGCCGCCGACCGCGAGCTCGAGGTCATCGGGGTGCGCGCCGATGGCAAGCACGGTGCGCCCGCCGTAGCGAGACGCGAGCGAGATGCTGCGGGCCTGGAACGCTCTCGCGGGCAAGGGGGCGTTCACGCGGCCTGCGCGATCCGCTGCTCGCCGAGCAGCACGTCGCGGCTCCGCGGGCCGCAGTTGAACAGCAGGTCGATCGACGACAGCCCCGGAATGAAGGAAGCCGCTCCAGGCGCCGCTCCGCATTGCGCGTACACCGGGTGCTGGAAGTCGTGATGGGCGATCGCAACGCCGGCGCGCGCGAAGGTCTCGGCGTCGAGGTAGCCGCGCGAGCCGCCCATTCCCGCGAGCAGCGTGCGCGCGCCGACCGCGCGGCAGATGTTCAGGATCAGGTCGGCGCGCGCGCCTTCCACCGCGAGCTCGGAGCTGCGCGCGAGCGGCGTGCGGATGGCGAACGCGTCGCGCAGCAGCTCAAGCCCGGCCTGGTTCAGCTCGACCAGCCGCTCCCAGCGTGTCTCGAACAGGCGCTGGAAGGCGCCGGCGTACTCGGCGAAGAACGGGGCCCGGGCATATGCGTGGCGCAGCGTGGTGAAGTGGTTCGGCCCCCAGCACTTCGCGCCGTCGAGGCGGTTGTCGACTTCCTTGTCGATGATGCGCTCCTTCTGCGAGCGCTGCACCACCGGCACGCTGAGCCAGCGCGCCTCGCCGTTGATGCGGAACTGGGTGCGATTCTGGTAGTTGCGCCGCTCGAACTGCACGTGGTCGAGCAGCACGAACAGGTCCACCCGCGCCATGCGCTGCAGGTAGCCGAGCCAGGGCAGGAAATGCGGCTGGTGGATCGCGACGATCATGCGAGGGGCCAGCGTACCGAGGGGGCGCCCGACTATGCGACCGGCATCCTGTAGGCCGGTCGGCGCAGGCGCCTCGGCCCGGGGTTTCGTGCGCCGCCGGTAGGCTGTACGGCATGTCTCTCTACGGCGTCATCGCCTCCATCGACGGCAACCGCGAGGCGCTCGCCGCGGTGCTCGCGGCGCTCGAGGGCCGCGGCGCGCGGCGCATCGCCTGCCTCGGCGGCATCGTGGGCTACAACGCCGACCCCGACGAGTGCGTCGCGCTGGTGCGCAGCCGCTGCGCGGCCGCGATCGCCGGCGAGCACGACCTGATCAGCCTCGGCAAGCTCGGCTTCCGGCGCTGCTCGACCGAGGCCGAGTACGCCCTGAGGCGTACCCGCCGCGAACTGAGCGCGGCGAGCCGCGCGTACCTGGCGGCGCTCCCCTGGCGCCAGGCGCTCGACGACGGCATCGTGCTCGGCGACGGGATCGACACCCCGCCGCGCATCTGCTTCGTGGCCTCCGGGCGCGAGGCGAAGGTGCGCGAGATCGAGGGCGACCGGCAGCGCGAAATCCCGGCGCAGGGAGCCGTGCAGCTGCGCGCAGGCGCGGCCTATCTCGTCAATCCCGGCTCGGTCGACGGCTCGCGCAAGGGCGGCCGCAAGCTCGCCGAATGCGCGCTCTACGACAGCCGCGGCGGCACGCTCGAGTTCCTGCGCGTGCCGTACGACAACGCCGCGACCGAAGCCAAGGCGGCGGTGTTCGGCTATCGCATCAATCCCCTGGCCGGCGGGCTCTACACCCTGCGCAGGCGCCTCGCCGCGCGGTTCTAGCATGCGACTGCTCTTCCTCCTGCTCGCGCTACTGCCGTTCTGCGCATGCGCGCAGCCGGTCGCCGAGTCCGACATCATCGGCCGCGCCTGCGCCGGCGCCCCGTTCTCGCAGCAGCGCGGCTACACCGCGCAGGTCTACGGCACGCATACGCGCGCCGGCTCGATCCCGGAAGCCGGGATCCACGGCGCCGCGCTGCCGGGCGGCGAGACGCTGCGCTTCGGCAAGGTCGGCGACGCGTTCGCCTTCCAGCTCGATCCCGCCGATCCGACGACTTCGAAGTCGAAGCGCTCCGAGATCTCGTTCGACCGCAACATCGAGCCCGACAAGGTCTACTGGATCGCGCTCGGGGTCTACGTGCACGACTGGGGCCGGCTCGAGCGCCGGGACGCGGCCCTTTTCGGCACGCAGGTGCACGCCGGCAACAACAGCCTCGGCGTGGGCGGCCCGTCCTTCGGCCTCTATACGACGCGGAACGGCAGGATGTTCAGGGTGCAAGCGCGCTATAGCACCGCCTCGACGCCCAGCGCGCGCAACTCCGTCAGCGTCAAGTACGCCGAGTACCCGATTCCGTTCCACCGCTGGGCCGACTTCGTGCTCAAGTTCAAGCACAACACGAGCGGCAAGGGGTTCCTGCAGGTGTGGATGGACGGCAACATGATCGCCCACCACCAGGGCAGCCTCGGCTACAACACGCCGGGCTACAAGGACTACGTCAAGTTCGGCTACTACAACTGGAGCCCCGCGATGAGCTCCCCGCGCAAGGTGCTGGTGCGCTCGCCCACCATCGTCGCCGACCCCACCGGCAGCAAGTACCGCCCCGAGCAGCTGCGCTCTCTCCTAGGCTGCTAGCGAAACTACAATGGTCTTCCCCGCGAAGGCGGGGAACCATTTGAGTCCTGAAATTTTCTGAATGGGTCCCCGCCTTCGCGGGGAAGACTTCTTCAGACCCTCTTACGACTTCTTCAGGCCGCTAGCCTGACCGGCCCCGCAAGCACGCGGTACAGCGCGCTGAAATCGCCGGCCAGGCGCTCCACCGAGTAGTCCTTGGCGACACGCTGGCGCGCCGCCGCGCCCATGCGGGCAAGCCGCGCGCGATCGGCGGCGAGCGCGTGAAGGGCGCGCGCGAGCGCTTCCGGGTCGCGCGGCGGAACGTAGACGCCGTGCACGTCGGGCTTGGCCACGTCGGGGATCGCGCCGACGCGCGTCACGACCGGCACCAGGCCCGCGGCCATGCCCTCGAGCAGCGCGTAGGGCAGGCCCTCGAGGTGGTAGGTCGGCAGCAGCAGCACCTCGGCCTCGGCGAGCAGCTCGAGCTTGCGGCTGCCGAACGCGGCGCCGGCAAAGGTCACGACGCGCTCCAGGCCGAGGCTGCGCACCGAGCGGCGCAGCGCCTCCTCCTCGGGGCCGGTGCCCGCGATCACCAGGCGCGCGGCCACGCCGGCGCGGCGGAGCCGCGCGAGCGCCTCGAGGCTCTCGAACAGCCCCTTGGTGCGCACCAGCCGGCCGATGTAGAGCAGCTTGAGCGGCGCGCCCGGCTGCGCGGCGGCGCGCTCGAGACTGACGAGCGCGGTGCAGTCGGCGCCGTTCGGCAGCAGCACGATCGGCTGGCGCGGCGCGAGGCTGCGCGCCGACTCGAGCTCGATCTGCGAGATCACCACCACCACATCGGGCCAGTTGAGCGTGCGGCGCAGGATGAAGCGCATCGCGCGGCGCGTGCCGAACACGCGCAGCGCGCCGCCGTGGATCTGGTAGAGCACGCGCACGCCGAAGAGCTTCGCCACCAGGACGTAGGCGAGGTCGCGCCAGTACGCGCCCGCGTCGAGCGAAGTGTTGACGTGCAGGATCGCGGTGTCGCGCCGCACGATCTCGGCGGCGAGCCGGAACGGGCTGGCGAGCAGGCGAGCCGCCCGGCGCAGCGCGGTCTCGTTGCGCCCCTGGCTGCCGATCTGGAACTGCTCCAGGCGGAAGTAGCGCTCGAGCGACGAGCCGAACAGCGCATTCAGGTGCGTGCTCACGCCGCTTACCGCGGCGCGGCTCGGCCCGAGGATCAGGACGAGAGGGCGCAGGGATTCCATTGGACCGGACAGCATGTCGGACCCGCCTTACGCCGTTTGCAATCCGGCGGCAGTCCAGGCGGACCAAGCACGCCAAGCCGGGCCTACAACACGGCGCGGCGATGATCGTTTCCTATGAAATCGCACGAAAAACACGCCGTTCTACACCCGGTGCTGCGCACCGCGACCTGGTTCACCGCGATCGTGCTCGGCGCGGCCACCGTCTACGTGGTGGTAAAGCTCTTCGGCACCAGCGCCGCAGGCCTGCAGGTCATCGCGGCCACCCTGCAGGGCAATGCCTTCTGGATCGCGCTGGCGATCGGCATCGCCGCGCAGGCGGTCGACGGCGCGCTCGGCATGGGCTACGGCGTCACGGCGAGCACTTTCCTGCTCAGCACCGGAGCGAGCCCGGCGGTGGCGAGCGCGAGCACGCACATCGCCAAGCTCTTCACCACCGGGGTCTCCGGGATCGCCCACGCGAAATACGGCAACGTGGACCGCAAGCTCTTCGTGCGGCTCCTCGTGCCGGGAATGGCGGGCGGCGTGCTCGGCGTGCTGCTCGTGACCCAGGTCGACGGCAAGGTGCTCAAGCCTTTCGTATCCGCCTATCTCCTGATCATCGGCGTCTATATCCTGAGCAAGGCGTTCCGCGCCGTGCGCGCGCGGCAGGGCGACGCGCGCCACGCGGGCAAGCTCGGGCTGTTCGGCGGCTTCGTCGATGCGGTGGGCGGCGGCGGCTGGGGCCCGGTAGTCACCAGCACGCTGGTCGGCTCGGGCAACGATCCGCGCACCACGATCGGCTCGGTGAACTTCGCCGAGTTCTTCATGACTCTCGCGACCGCGGCCTCGTTCACCCTGCTCGCGGTCGACGGCACCTGGCCCGTGGTCGCCGGCCTGGTCGTCGGCGGGCTGGTCGCCGCGCCTTTCGCGGCGCTGATCTGCCGCAGGCTGAACGCGCGCGTCCTGCTCATTGCGGTCGGGGTGCTGATCACCCTCCTCAGCGCCTGGAATCTCTACCGAAGTGTCTGATGAAGCGGTCGGTGAATTCGCCGACGTTCTCCAGCGGCAGGTGATTGATCCCGGCCGCGGCTTCGCGCCCGCCGCCGGTCGAATACTCCAGGCATAACGCCGCGGCTCCGGCGGGACGCTCGAGCGGCGCCCGCACGCTGACCTGCATCCCGCCCGCGCTGTTCGGGCTCAGCATGGCGTGCGCGCGGCCGGGCGCCGCGCGCGCCAGGCGGTTCGCGAGGGCGCCGCTCACGCGGCGCGCCCAGCTCGCATCGGGCAGCACGTACACCGCCGCGTGCTCGCGCGCCGCGACCGGCTGCAGGTCGCGCGCGTGCTGCATGTCCGCGGCGTAACCCTGCGCCAGCCGTCGATAGCAATCATCATGAATGAATTCCAGCGGATCGGCATAAGCGGCGAGGCGCCGGTGCAGCTCCGCCGGCGGGAAGAACAGGTCCTCCTCGGTCTCGCCGTACGAGTTGTAGTTCAGAAGAACGCCGAGCCGCTCAAGCTCCGTGACATCTTCCAGGCCTGCCGCCAGCGATCTTCCGGTGTCGGCCAGGTTGTCGCCGAACGCTCCCACTGCCGCCCACGCCCGATGCCTGGAATTCAAGTAATCGTCGACGATCGCGCTGGTGCAGGTCGAAGGCGAGAGGTCGATGTGCGTTTCGAGCCGCTCGTGGCGCGGCAGGCTGCCCGGGTGGTGATGGTCGAAATAGCGCACGCGGGCGCCGGCGGCGAGCAGCCGGCTCACCGCGTCGCGGTTGGAGTGGAATGAGATGTCGAGGACCGTGACCTCGTCGCCCGCGCCCGCGACCACCCCGTCGAGGAGCCGGGTGCGGCGCTTCGGGCCGCTCACCAGCTCAGCGGGCTTCGGGCCCTCCGCGAGGCGAAGCTGCTGCAGCGCGCACAGCCCGTCCGCGTCGCCGTTGAACGCAAAGATGCGCACTCACGAACCCGCCACCACGTGGAGCTTGGGCGCCGCCCGGTACGCGAGGCGCTGCTCGACGTAGTCGATGAGCGCGGCGAGGCAGCGCTCGGCAGTCCATTCGCCGGTGGGGATCTCGAGCTCGGGCGCGACCGGCGGCTCGTAGGGCGCCGAGATGCCGGTGAACTCCTTGACCTCGCCGGCGCGCGCCTTGCGGTACAGGCCCTTGGTGTCGCGCGCCTCGCAGACGTGCAGCGGCGCGTTGATGTAGATCTCGCTGAAGACGTCGCCGTGCGCGGCGCGGATGCGGTCGCGGTCGACGCGGTAGGGCGAGATGAAGGCCGACACCACGATCATCCCGGCCTCGGCGAAGAGCGCCGACACCTCGCCGACGCGGCGGATGTTCTCGGCGCGGTGCTGCGGCGAGAAGCCGAGGTCGGCGTTCAGCCCCTGGCGCACGTTGTCGCCGTCGAGCAGGAACGCCTGGTAGCCCTTGGCGCACAGGCGCCGCTCGAGCTCGACCGCGAGCGTCGACTTGCCCGCGCCCGACAGGCCGGTGAGCCACAGGATCGCGCCGCGGTGGCCGTTCTGCCGCGCCCGGTCCTCGGGCTCGACGCGGTGGCGCACCGAGAACAGGTTCGCCGCCTTCGGCGCCGCCTCGCGCCGCTGGTCGGGGTAGTCCTCGGTGTTGGCGGTGCCGCCGCCGACGATCTGGTGGCCGTCGACCAGCACGAAGCGCCCGGTGAGCGCGTTGGCGGCGTGGTGGTCGAGCGCTAGCAGGCCGCGCGTGCGGATGGTCACCTCGGCGACGCCGTTCCACTCGACCTTCTCACCCGGCCCGGAGGCGAGCGTGTTGGTGTCGACCACGCGGTCGATGCGCTCGATGACCGCGAGCGTCTCGGCGGCGCCGCGGCGCAGGCGGTACTGCGCGCCCGGCACGAGCGGCGTGCGGCCGAGCCAGAAGAGATTCGCGCGGAACACGTTGCTCACGACCGGCGCGCTGTGCGCGTGGCTCGCGACGTGGCCGCGCTCGACGAAGATGTCGTCGTCGAGCGTGATTCCGATCGACTGCCCGACCCCCGCCTTCGCGGGGGCAGGCGCATTCCAGGCTTCGATCGAAGCAATCCGCGCGGTGGCGTTGATCGGCGAGAAGAGCAGCGTGTCGCCGACATGCAGGCTGCCGCTTTCGATGCGCCCGGCGATGATGCGGCGCTGGTCGAACTTGTAGACGTCCTGCACCGTGAGCCTGAGCGGCAGGTCGATCGCCGGCGCTGGCTGCGGCAGCGCGTCGAGCGCCTCGAGCAGCGTCGGCCCCTCGTACCAGGGCATCGCCGCGCTGCGCGCGCGCAGGTTCTCGCCGTCGCGCGCGGCGAGCGGCAGGAACGCGATGTCGAGGGCGTTGACGCCGATCGAGCGCAGGTACGCAGCGACCTCGCGCCGCACTTCCTGGTAGCGCGCCTCGCGGTAGACGGCGAGGTCCATCTTGTTGACCGCGACCACGATGCGCCGGATGCCGAGCAGGCGCAGCAGGTACGCGTGGCGGCGCGTCTGGTCCTGGACGCCCTCGTGCGCGTCCACCACCAGCACGACCGCGTCGGCGCCGGCGGCGCCGCTCACCATGTTCTTCAGGAACTGCTTGTGCCCCGGCGCGTCGATCAGCAGGTATTCGCGCGCCGCGGTGCGGAAGCGGATCTGCGAGGTGTCGATGGTGATGCCCTGGTCGCGCTCGGCCTGCATCGCGTCGATCACGAACGCCCACTCGAAGGGCATGCCGCGCTTCTCGGACATGGCCTGCACCTTCTCGACCCTGCCCTCGGGCAGCGCGCCGGTCTCGTGCAGCAGGCGGCCCACGAGCGTGGACTTCCCGTGGTCGACGTGTCCGACGATGACTAGCTTGAGTTTATTCATCACATGTACCCGTCGGCGCGCAAACGTTCGAACGCGTCCTCGGCCTCGTGGTCCATCGCGCGCCCCGCGCGCTCGGGCACCCGCGTGGCCCCGAGCTCGGCGATGATCTCCTCGATGCTCGAGGCGCCGCTCGCGATGGGGAAAGTGATGTCGCTGTCGCCGAGCGAGCGGTAACGCTTGCCGTTCCTGGCGAAGTACAGATCGACGCACGGAATTTTCTCGCGCTGGATGTAGTGCCAGATGTCGAGCTCGGTCCAGTGCAGCAGCGGGTGCACGCGCAGGTGCGTGCCCGGCGGCACGTCGGAGTTGAACTGGTTCCAGAACTCGGGCGGCTGGTCCTTCAGGTTCCAGGCTCCGTCCTCGCCGCGCGGGCTGAACACGCGCTCCTTGGCGCGGATCGACTCCTCGTCGCGCCGGATGCCGGCGATGATCCCCTGGAAGCCGAACTCCTTCAACACGTTCTTCAGGCCGAGGGTCTTGCGCGCCGCCGAGCGCGCCGCAGGCGGCAGCGACGCGTCGACTTCCTCGACCGGCGGGCAGGGGCGCACGATCAGGTTCAGGCTCCACTCCTTCGCGTAGCGGTCGCGGAACGCGTACATCTCGGGGAACTTCTTGCCGGTGTCGACGTGCACCAGCGGGAACGGCACCTGGCCGAAGAACGCCTTCTTCGCGAGCCACACCATGGTGTTCGAGTCCTTGCCGAGCGACCACAGCATCGCCAGCTTCTCGATGCGGTTGAAGGCCTCGCGGAGGATGTAGACGCTTTCGCTTTCCAGCTGGTCGAGATGATTCATGGAGTTCCCAATGTATCCGCGCCCGGTTGAGACAGTTCCTGCCGCGCGCGGTCCGAGTGGACCATCAGCCGCGCGTGGCGGCGAAATAGCGCAGGTGGAACAGCGCCGTGCGCCAGAACCCGCGGCCGCCGCGGCCGCCCCAGGCGAGCCGCCAGGCGTCCCCGAGCTGCGCGAGGCGCATCTCCGCGCCGGACAGGCGCCGGGGCGCGCGCGGCGGCAGGGCGAGCGCGTAGCCGCACGCGAGCAGCGCCGGCCCCGCCAGCTCCTCGACGCGCGCGAGCGTCTTGGGCGCCATCGCATGCCACTTGCCGCTATTCCCCGGCACGACCCTGGTCGCGCCGCGTGCGTCGCCCAGGTTCTCGGCCGGCCTGCCGAGGCTGAGCATCTGCGGCTCGAACTCCACGCCGAGAAAGGCGCACACGCGCCGCATCTCGGATTCGGTGCGCTCCAGCAGGTCCTCGTAGCGCAGCTCGAGATAGTCGGCCCCGAGGGCCGCGCCGTCCCTGCGCGCCTTCTGCACCCCGTCGGCCCAGCGCTGCGCGGCGCGCAGCATGTCCTTGCCCCAGGCGTTGCGCATGGACAGGCAGTAGTCGCGCACGTCGCGAACGATGTGCAGCACCTTCGCCGCCGGATACAGGCGCTTGAGCAGCGGCAGGTCGTCGATGTACGAGGGCGACTTGTCGCCCCAGATGCGGCCGCTGCCGCGCGGCGCGTCGACCTCCACGCGGATCAGGGCCTCGAACACCCCGGCGGCGGAGAAATCCGCGCACGCCGCATGCCAGCGCCCGGCCTCGATCAGGCTGCCGTGCTCGCGCCGGTAGCGGAAGTAGCTGTGGCGCAGCATCGCGGCATAGAAGGCGTCGAAGCGCGCGCGGCTGCGCAGGTCGTCGAAGCGCTCGAAGCGGTTCGCCAGCCAGGGCAGGAACTCTGTCTCGATGCCCGGCACGCCGATGCGCGGATGGCGGTTCAGCAGCCCGCGCAGGAGCTTCGTGCCCGAGCGCGGCATGCCGACGATGAAGAGCGGTCCGGAGAAGCTCATGGTGCGGGCGCGGCGCTCTGTCGGCGCGGCGCAGGCTTGGCCCACAACGCGTCGTAGGCGGCGAGCAGCTTCGGCGCCTCGTAGCGCCACTCGAGCTCCTCCTGCACGCGCTTGCGACCGCAGGCACCCATGGCGGCGCGCCTTTCGGGGTTTTCGAGGAGCTCGACAATCTTTTCCGCGAGGTCGCGCGGGTCGTTCCTGCGGGCGTAAAGCGAGGCCTCCTGCGCCGAGAAGCGGCCCTCGGTGAGGTCGAACTGCACGATCGGCTTGCCGAGCGCCATGTACTCCATGATCTTGTTCATGGTCGAGATGTCGTTCATCTCGTTGGCCACGTCGGGATTCACGCAGACGTCGGCCGTGTTCAGCATCGCGAGCAGCTCCGCGTCCGGCACGCGCCCCGTGAAGGTCACGTAGTCCGCCACCCCGAGCTCGACCGCAAGCTGCTTCATTTCGTCCAGCGAGGTGCCGCCGCCCACCAGGCCGAAGTGGATGTCCTTTCTGTGAAGATCAAAAACCAGGGTTCTTACTGCCTGCAGCAGCAGATCGATGCCTTCCTGCCTGCCCATCACGCCCACATAACCGATGAGGAATTTTTTCCCCCGCTTAAGCTTCTCGTCCGCGGGACATATCTTCAATCTTTCAAGGCTCGGGCCGCTGCGCACCACGAACACGCGCTCCGGCGGCATGCCGCCGCGCTCGATGGCGATGCGGCGGTACGAGTGGTTGGTGGCGATCGAGACGTCGGCGAAGCGGAAGGTGAGCCGCTCGAGCAGGCACATCGCCTTCCACAGGAAGCCGCGCCGCCCGAACTTGGCCTCGTAGAGCTCGGGGTTGGCGTCGTGGTGGTCGAAGACGAACTTCTTGCCGAACAGCTTGTAGAAGTTGCCGATCAGGAAGAAGAGATCGGGCGGGTTGCAGGCGTGGACGACGTCGAAGCCTTTCGAGAGCAGGACCCTGAGGCTCAGCACGAAGCTCCACGAGAGGGCGGCGAAATACTCGACCGCGTAGCCAGCCGCGCCCTCGGCCTCGTTCAGCAGGGCGTAGCGCCAGATGTCGATGCCGTCGATCGCCTCAAACTTCTTCTCGCAGCCGCGCCCGGTGGGGCAGATGATGGAGACGCCGTAGCCCGCGTCGCGCAGCGTGGTCGCCTCCTGCCACACCCGGCGGTCGAACGGGCTGGGCAGGTTCTCGACGAGGATCAGAACGCGCCGCGCCACTACCGGAGCGCGTGGATGCGCAGCCGCTGCGGCGAAACGAGCGAGGCGAGCATCCAGGGGATGCGTACCGCGCCGACGTAGAGCCGCACCGCGGAGAAGCCGGCCAGCAGCATGCGGCTGCCGGTCGCGGCCGGCGAGGCGCTGGCGCAGATGTACTCGCCGCCTGGAGCGAGGCTGCGCCGCACGCTGCGCAGGTGCTCCTGCGCGTCGTCGAGGTGCAGCTGGTCGATGAAGCCGCGGCTGTACGCGAGGTGCACGCTGCCCTCCGGCACCGGGAGGCGCACGCCGCCGCACAGCACCAGCCTCAGGTTGCAGGGCGCGGCCACGGTGTGCAGGAACTGGCCGGAGACGTCGATCGCGTACACGCGCTCGACGTAGCCCGCGGCGCGCAGCGCGAGCTTGCAGTCCGGCGCGCCGATCTCCATGAACACCGTGCGCGGCGTGAACCGGGGCTGCAGAAAGGCGAATTCAGCCTCCCCCGAGGAATTCGGCCGGACAAACCGCAACGGCAGCCGCAGCGTTACCAGCATAGGCCCTCGTACACTCCGAGGATGGTGCGCGAGTCGCACACGCGCACGAAGTCGATGATGGTCTGGCCCTCGCCGATGCGCCCGGGCACGTCGGCGAACTCGGGCGCGCCGTTGCCTATGACGAGCGTGCGCGCGTGCGCGAGCACTTCGTCGATCGTCGGCACCATCAGGCGCGAGAGGTGCGGGATCTTGTTCAGGATGTAGTCGCGGTTCGCGCCGTGGACGCAGGCGAGGCTCACGTTGCGGTCGTAGACCCGCACGTCGTAGCCCTTGCCGATCAGCCGCTCGGTGAGCTCGACCATCGGGCTCTCGCGCAGGTCGTCGGTGCCGGCCTTGAAGCTGATGCCGAGGATGCCGACCGCGCGGTTGCCTTTCTCCACCACCGCCTGCACGCCGCGCTCGATCTGCAGCTGGTTGGAAGGAAGGATGGAGGAAAGGATGGGCAGGCCCACATCGAGGGTCTTCGCCTTGTAGAGCAACGCGCGCAGGTCCTTCGGCAGGCACGAGCCGCCGAAGGCGAAGCCGGGCTTGAGGTAGTACGGCGAGAGGTTCAGCTTCTGGTCCTGGCAGAAGATCTCCATCACCCGGTGCGCGTCGACGTTGAGCGCCTTGCACAGGCTGCCGACCTCGTTGGCGAAGCCCACCTTGAGCGCGTGCCAGCAGTTGTCGGCGTACTTGACCATCTCGGCGGTCTCGATGCCGGTGCGGATCATCGGCCCGGGCGTTTTCGCGTACAGCGCGGCGAGCAGGTCGCCGCTCGCGCGGTTGACCTCGCCGATCACCGTCTTCGGCGGGTGGGCGTAGTCGTGCACCGCGGTGCCCTCGCGCAGGAACTCGGGGTTGATGCAGACGCCGAACTCCTCGCCGGCCTTCTTGCCGGAGGACTTCTCCAGGATCGGGATCACCACCTCGTGCATCGTGCCGGGCAGCATGGTGCTGCGCATCACGATCACCGGGGCGCCCGGGTGCGCGGCGAGCACCTCGCCGATCTCGGCGCAGACGCGCTTCACGTACCTGAGGTCGATGCCGCCGTTCGACAGGCTCGGCGTGCCGACGCACACCAGCGCGAGGTCGCTCGTGCGCACCGCGCTCGCCACGTCGCTCGTCGCGCGCAGCCGCCCCGCGGCCACCTGCTCGCGGATGATGTCGCCGATGTCCTTCTCGATGATCGGGCTGCGGCCCGAGTTGATCAGGTCGACCTTGGTGCGCTCGGGGTCGACGCCGACGACCTCGTGGCCGTCCTTAGCAAGGCATCCCGCGGACACGGCGCCGACGTACCCGAGCCCCAGCACGCAGATCTTCATCGGCGCGAGGATGCGGGATTTCTCTTGAAGCGGTCGCCGGGCGGCGTAGTCCGCCCTGTAGTGCGCCGAAAGGAGTGTCGGCGCCAGCCGACGAATTCGGGGACGGAGCCCTAACTCAGCCCCAGCTCTCGGAGATATTCTCTCCCTCGGTCACCGGTCCGGCATGTGGCCCCGGTCGTCTGCGAGAGAGGCGTCGCTGCGCATCGACAGGCAGCCGGGATTTGAAAGACTCGCCAACTAGCGCGAACCCGCCGTTCGTAGCGTCACGAACCGCGGCCAGGAAGTCCGGCTCATCGCCAACGGAGAAGAGCCCTTGATACGCCGCGTGCCGCAGCGGCGTATCCGCGCCGAGCGCGAGATATTCGACGTGCGGTGTCAGCAGGTTGTCCGACATCCGGCCAGCGTTACCCTCGTGGCTCGGCCAGCGATATGCAGAAGGCGACGGCACCATGCCTGCGCGTACTGGGTTGCGCTCGATATAGCGATGACAGGCGAGGACGTAGCGCGCGGAATCGACGAGACATGACCGGAATCGTCCCTCCCATAGCGTGCCGCTTCGCTCATAGCGCCGATTGAAGTACTGCACATAGCGCTGGCCCAAGCTGCGCATCAGCAGGGCAGGCGTGCGGACTCGATGGCGTCACAAGCAAGTGGATGTGATTGGTCATCAGACAGTATGCGTGCAACGCGCAGCTGGTCCTGCCCACGAGATCTCGCAGGAGCGCCAGATAAACCAGGTAGTCGCTGTCTTGCCGAAAGCAATCTCGCCGATTGTGCCCACGCTGCACTATGTGCACCGCGATGTCCGGCACTATCAGTCGGGCGAGCCTTGGCATAAGCCCCACAACGGCCGATGCCGTTCGGCGTTGACGAGTTAGGGCTCCGTCCCCGAATTGGGGTCAGCCGACGATCTGGATCTCGGTGCGCAGCACGGCGCGGCTCGCGAGGCGCGCGCGCCACACGATGGTCGGCGCGGGCGCGCGCACGTCGAAGGCGCGCGACACCCAGCCGAGCATCGGCGCGAGGCTGCCGCGGTACACGGTCTTGGCTGCCTGCTCGACCTGCGGCAGGGCGAGGTTGATGGAAACCCCCTTGCGGCTGACGACGTAGCCGGCCGGGGTCGGATCGACCTTGCAATCCTCGTGGCAGTGGAAGAAGAGCTCGACGTCGTGCTCCTCGGCCATCTCGAGCGTGTCCTCAAGCACCACGCGGCGCGCGCTCTTGTCGAGCTCGATCAGGCGCCGGTGCTTCACCGGGTCGTCGAGGCGCATGTAGCCGTCGTGCCAGGCCTCGAAGCAGTCCTTCTGCGCCGAGGAGAGCCACAGGCTGCAGCCGGCGCGCGCCTTGGCGAGCCACATGAAGTTGCCGCCGCTCACCGACTGGTCGAGGCCGTCGATGCGCACGCTGTTGTGCGCGGCCGTGCCTCTGAAGTACTCGCGCCAGCGCTCCTGCGTGTGGTAGGCGTAGGTGCCGGGGTCGATGAGGAGCTCCCGCCCCCCGGCGGAGAGCGTGAACGAGAGCGCGTCGGCGTGGCCGTGGGCGGCGATCGAGCGGTAGCCGAGCGGCCCGGCGTCGGCCACCACGCGGATCTCCTTCGGCGTGTCGAACTCGCAGCCGAGCACGTAGTAGCCGCCCTCGGGGAAGCTCTGGCGCAGCGGCAGCCGCGTCTTCTCGGCATCGAGCGCCTCGAACTCGGCGTCGGCCGCAGACCCGAGCAGCCAGCGCGCGCGGTCGTCGAGCTTGCGCGCCTTCAGCTTGAAGTCGCCGCGCTTGAACAGGATCGCGCCGAGCGCGAGCAGCGACTTGTAGGGGCAATAATTCCCGGGGGGTGAAAATCGCTGCACCAACCCGTCATCGGCATCGCCGAGCATCGGCACGTTGCCGCCGGCGTCCATTACCGAGGCGATGAAATCCATCATCGCCTCGATGCGCGACTCGTAGTCGGCCGAGAACCAGCAGCCGTTCGCCTTGCCCGCGAGCAGGCAGGTCACCAGCATGTCGAGCACGAACTGCTGGTACCACACCGCCTGCTCGCGGTTGACGCCGTCGGGCGCGTTCTGCGCCAGCGCCTCGCGCTCGAGGATCTGCTTGCCGGCGGCGAGCCAGCCGCGCGCCGCCGGCCAGTGCGGCCAGGCCAGCCCGCTAATAAACAGGCCCGCCGCCTCGCCGATCAGGTGGTTGTTGGCCGACGAGTGCAGCGACAGCCAGCCGCGGATGAACTCGGCGTGCTGGTAGATCGATTTCAGCCATCGGCCGCGAAAGTCGGGATGCTTCTCCAGGACCTCCGGGCCGACGAGCTGCCACGCCGCCGACCAGTTCACCAGGCGCAGCGCGGCTTCCAGGGCGCTCGCCCAGTTCGGCCCCTGGCGGTAGGGGCAGGCGAGGAACCAGCTGTCCAGGTGTTCTACAAGGATCTGGAAGTAGCGGTCTTTTCCTGTAAGAGCGTGGGCCTGCGCCAGCGTCACGAGGTGCTGGTGGCGGTTGGGCTCCCACAGGTACTTGATGTCGCCGACCAGGTCGACGTCGCGGTAGTCGAGCTGCTTGCCGAAGGCGAGCGGCGCCTCGATCCCGGTCTTCGGGTCGCGGTTCCAGCGCGGCGGCGCGCCGACCTGCACGCCGCGCAGCGCGAACACGTCGAGCCAGCCCTCGCAGATGCGGTCCGCCGCCGCGACGTAGGGCTTGGCTCTTACCTGGGCATTTGCCCTTGTCCAAGGGTTGGGCTGTGCGGGGAGGTCGGGCTCGGGCACTGCGGGCGCCCCGAGCCAGCCCGAGCGCTCGGCGTGCGCCTGCAGCGCGCGCAGCACGCGATAGCCGACCTCGGCCGGCGTCATGCAGCGCAGCCGGTTCAGCCGCCAGGCGAGCTTGCGGCTCAGGCGCGGCGACAGGCGCGGTGCCAGATTTCGAGGTTCAGAAGCGTCCACAGGAGCGGTTCATGGTTGCGCCGGCCGGCGAGGTGCTCGTCGAGCACGCGGTCGAGCACGCGCGCCTCGTAGTAAGGCCGGGTGAGAGAGCTCTGGTCGCGCAGGTGCGCCAGCAGGAAGTCGCGCAGCTCGCCGCGCAGCCACACGCCGACCGGGATACGGAAGCCGGCCTGGCGCGGCGCGAGGCGCGGCAGCAGCGAGCGCGCCGCGCGGCGCAGAATCCACTTGGTCTCGAGCCCGCGCACGCGCAGCTCGTCGGGGAGCGCCGAGACCAGCTCGGCGAGGCGGTGGTCGAGATACGGCGCGCGCGCCTCGAGCGAGGCGGCCATCGTCAGGCGGTCGGCGCGCTCGAGCACGTTATCGGGCAGGAAGCTCGCCTGGTCGAAGTACAGCGCGCGCCGCAGGCTGCTGGCGTTCGGGTCCGCGTCGAAAGGGGGGGCCGTCTTGAGAAGGGCGGGCACAGCGCCGCCGGTCACCAGTTTCCCGCTCTCGTCGCGATTCAAGACTCCAACCCAGCGCATGCAGCGCTGGCGCCAGTCCCCGGTGCGCAGGCTCGCGACTGCGGTGCGCAGCCCGGGACGGCTGCGCGCGAGCGGCGCGGCGAGCATAAGGAGCGTCGGCAAGCTGCGCAGGCCCCAGCCGAGGTGCTCGGCGAGGTGCCGGCGGTAGCCGCCGAGGACCTCGTCGGCGCCGTCGCCGGTCAGCACCGCGCCGCCGTGGCGGGCCGCCTCGGCGGCGAGGAAGTAGAGCGCGACGTCGCCCGGGCGCGAGACCGGCGCGTCGCGGCTCGCCACCGCCTGCGGCAGGCGCGCGACGATGTCGCGCGGCGAGAGCACGACCTCGTGGTGCTCGGTGCCGAAGTGCTTGGCCACCAGCGCGGCGCGCGCGAGCTCGCTGTGGCGGTCATCGGCGAAGCCGGCGCTGAACGTTTTGGCGCGTGGAACATGGCGCGCGGCGAGCGCCAGCAGAACGGCCGAATCGATGCCGCCCGAGAGCAGCACGCCGGCGGGAAGACGCAGCCTGACCGCCTCGTCGAGCCTGTCCGTGAACGCCGTTGCCGGATCGGCGGCATCTTGTCCCACCCGTGGATTTCGGTCCGGAGGCGTCCAATAGCGGACCTCGCGCAGGCGGCCGAATTGCCACAGCGCGTAGGTGCCCGGCATCAACTTGCGGATGCCGCGGATCAGGGTGCGCGGCGCCGGCACGTAGCGCAAGGCGAGGTAGTCGTGCGCGGCGGCGGGATCGGGCTCGTCGGGGATGCCCGGCATCCTGAGCAGCGCGCGGATCTCCGAGCCGAAGTGGAGCGATCCGCCACTGCCGCCGAGGTAAAGCGGCTTCTCGCCGAAGCGGTCGCGCGCCAGCATCAGGCGCTCCCGGCCCGCGTCCCAGATCACGAACGCGAACGCGCCGCGCAGGTGGTGCACGACGTCCTTGTCCCAGTGCTCATAGGCGCGCAGCAAAGTCTCGCAAGGAGAGCTCTCTGCAAAGCGATAGCCTCGCAACGCAAGCTGGCTTTGGAGCTCCTGCCGGTTGGCGATCGCGCCGTCGAGCAGGAGCGCGATGCCGGAATCGGGGTCGTAGTGCGGCTGGCCGAGCACCACCTGGTGCCCGCTCTCGGCTTCGGCGGCGTACACGCCCTCGCCCGACGCGCCGCGGTGCGCGAGCGCCTGCAGCGCGGGCAGGATCGCGCCCGGGTCGGGCGCGGCGCGCGCGGTCGTGATCCAGCCGGCGATGCCGCCCATGGCCTAGTGCGCTGCCTGAACCACGGGGCGCTTCGGCTCCGCGGTCGCCTGCAGGCCGAGCGCGCCGTAGATCTCCTCGAGCCTGGGCAGCGCGCGCTCCGGGGCGAAGCGCAGGCGCGCGGTTTCGCGCGCCGCGGCGCCGATGCGCGCGCCGAGCCCGCGCTCGGTCAGCAGCCGTCGCAGCAGCCGCTCGAGCGTCGCCTTGTCGCCGGGGGCGACGAGGTAGCCGCTGACGCCGTCGGCCACGACCTCCGGGATGCCGCCGACCGCGGACGCGACCACGGGGACCCCGGCCGCCATCGCCTCCAGCAGGCTGACCGGCAGCCCCGCGTCGTAGGACGGCAGCGCGAACACCGCCGCCGATTCGAGCAGCGCGCGCTTGCCCGAGGGGCCGACCCAGCCGGTGAACTTGACCGCGTCGGCGATGCCGAGCCGCTCTGCATAGCGCGCGACGGCGAAGCGCTCGCCGTCGCCGGCGCACACCAGCCGCACGTCCGGCACCGCCGGGCGCAGCGCGCTCACCGCCTCGAGCAGGTCGAACACGCCCTTGCCCTGCTCCATGCGGCCGAGGAACACGATCAGGTTCGGGCGCGCGGCTGCCTGCGGCGTCGCCGGGAGCGCCACCGGGTTGGGGAGGCACACGGCATGCACGTTGCGCGCCATGCTGCGCACCCAGGCGCGCTGCGATTCGGAGGGAATGAGCACGCACGCCGCGCGCTCGAAGAGAGTGCGCACCAGCGCGCCGCCGTGGGAGCGCTCGAAGCCCGCGCCGTGCAGGTGCACGAGCAGCGGGCAGCGCGCCGCGAGCGCCGCCGCGATGAACGCGCCATCGCGCATGGGGCTGCCGCGCGCGCTGAGGTGCAGGTGGACCGGCATGCGGCCGTGCCTCGCGACGAGCAGGGCGAAGCGCCGCAGCGCGTCGAGCGCGAGCGCCGCGTTGCGCGGCGCGCCGCCGTCGCCGTGCGTCGCCAGGTACTCGATCGGCCAGCGGGCGAACAGGCCGTGCGCGCGGTACGACTCGACCACCGCGGCGATGCTGCCGCGGGTTTCGGGCGCGGCGCCCAGCATGATCAGGCGGGGATAGGCCTTCATAGCGCAGCAGTATCCCCGGCCGGGCGTGATACCGCTGTTACGCGCCCTAGGCGGGTCGGCTCAAATGCGCCGGCAGCGTGCGAGGAAATCCACGACGGTGAGCGCCCCGGCCCGGTTCACGGTATGAATGCCGAGCAGCCCCGCCGCCGGCGCCAGGCTCTCGACCTGCCGTTCCGCGTACTCCGTGGGAGTAAGGCGCAGCACCCGGTTGACGCACAGGCCCGCGCCGTAGCGCGGCGCGCACACCTGCGCCGGGCGGTAGAGCGCGCCGTTGTGCCAGTAGAGCGCGCCCGCCGGCCGGGTGCAGCGCGCGTCCGACTTGACCGGGTTCCTGCGGTGCGGCTGCCAGGCGCCGAACAGCATCGGCGCGTGGTAGAGGTGCAGGTCGTCGTCGAACACGCGGCTCGCGCCGGCGGCGCCGTTCGCGAACATCCACCAGCGCTCGGGCGCGCGGTGGAAGGTGGCGTCCACGAGCCGCACGCCGTCGAGCAGCACGTGCTCCAGCCGCCAGACGCGCGGGAAGTCGACGCAGCGGTATGCCTCCACCGAGAGGTTGCGCGCGCTTTCGGGGATCAGGTAGAGCTCGCCGTCGTGCTCGAGGACGAACGGGTGCGACAGGTGGTAGTCGCGCTCCAGCACGCGCACCGGCTCCGAGCGGCGGCCGTCCGGCCCGAGCTCGAGCATCGCGATGCGGCCCTTGGCGGAGCCGTGCACGCGCTCCTCGAAGAACACGTAATGGCGCCCGTTCTTCTCGAGCGCGAACGGGTCCGCCCAGTCGCGGTCCGCCGGCGGCGTGATGCGGGTGAACCCCGCGAGGTCCGGCGGCACGGCGCGCCCGGCGCCGAAGCGGAACGCGAGCGACCATTGCTCGACGCCCAGCGCCTTCTCCAGGCTGCGGCGGACGATCCGTGAGCCAATTTTGGAAAGGGTCGATATGGGAGATGGACCACCACTGTCCGCAAGACCCGATGCGAGACGGCACTGCTCCAGCCAGGCGCGCCCGGAGCGCTGCGCCTCGCGCAGCGCGCGCGCCGGGAGCTCGGCGGTCTTGGAGAGCAGCGCGCGGCGGTTGCGCGCCACCGACAGGGGATAGGTGCGCGCCCAGGACTGGTACGCGAGCCGGGGCGGCTCGCCCGCCGCGACCTCGCCGGAGCCGTCGACGCGGATGCGCCAAATGCCCAGGCGCGCAATGCCGTCGAGCTGCGTATCGTCGAAGCCGCCGAGCGCGAACGCCACGTCGAGGTCGAGCTCGGCGAGGCCGGCGAGCGGCGCGGCCATCAGCCGTTCGTGCGGGACGTTCCCGGGCAGGTCGACTTCCTCGCAGCCGTCGGGGCCGAACGCCCAGCGGTCGACGCCGCGGTACGCGTCGAGCAGCAGCGAGGAGCCGCGCGGCGCGCCCATGCCCCCGCGCAGGCGGGGGGTCGCCGAGCACGATCACCACGATTTCCCCGCACCGCAGCCGCGCGACGTTGGCGAAAGCCTCGGCCACCCAGCGCGGCTGCAGGCGCGCGTCGGCGAACACGCCGACGCGCAGCCCGGCTACAGGCGCCAAACGCGCAGTCCCTCGCGGCGCAGCGCCCCGGCGTCGAGCGTCGACTTGACGTCGATGACGCAGCCTCCGCGGACTACCTTCGTAGAAAGAGGTTTGTCGAGAAAATCCTTGTGTGCGACCGCGAGGACCAGCGCATCCGCGGCCGGCAGGCTGTCCCAGTCGGCGAGCTTCAGGCCGTACTCGTGCAGCGCGTCCTCGGGCGCGACCAGCGGGTCGTGCACGAAGGTCTCGACGCCGAACTCGTGCAGCTCGCGGATGATGTCGATCACCTTGGAGTTGCGGATGTCGGGCACGTTCTCCTTGAAGGTCAGGCCGAGCACGTTGACGCGCGCGCCCTTGATGTTGCGCCCGGCGTGGATCATCTGCTGCACGCACTTCCGCGCGACGTGGCTGCCCATGGAATCGTTGATGCGCCGCCCGGCGAGGATCACCTCGGGGTGGTAGCCGGCGAGCTCGGCCTTGTGCGTCAGGTAGTAGGGGTCGACCCCGATGCAGTGGCCGCCGACCAGGCCCGGCCGGAACGGCAGGAAGTTCCACTTGGTGCCCGCGGCCTTGAGCACCTCGTGCGTGTCGATGCCGAGCCGCTCGAAGATGATGGCGAGCTCGTTGACGAACGCGATGTTGAGGTCGCGCTGGGTGTTCTCGATCACCTTGGCGGCCTCGGCGACGCGGATCGAGGGCGCGCGGTACACGCCCGCCTTCACCACCGAGCCGTACAGCGCCGCCACCTTCGCAAGGGTTTCTTCATCATCACCTGAAACCACTTTCAGGATCTTGGTAAAAACATGCTCCTTGTCGCCGGGATTGATGCGCTCCGGCGAGTAGCCGACGTGGAAGTCCTGGCGCCAGCGCATGCCGGAATGCTTCTCGAGCAGCGGCACGCACACCTCCTCGGTGCAGCCCGGGTACACGGTCGACTCGTAGATCACGGTCGCGCCGGCCTTCATGTGGCGGCCGACGGTCTCGCTCGCCGACTGCAGCGGCCGCAGGTCGGGCTGGCGCGCGGCGTTGATCGGCGTCGGCACCGCGACGATGATGAAGTCGGCCTCGCGCAGCTCGGCCGGGTTGGTGGTGGGGCGCCAGTGGCGCGCTTCGGCCAGCTCGGCGGCCGACACCTCGCCGGTGGCGTCCACCAGGTGCTTGAGGTTCTCGACGCGCTTCTTCGACAGGTCGTAGCCGATGGTGCGGCGCTGCTTTCCGAACGCCACCGCCACCGGCAGGCCGACATAGCCGAGACCGAGAATTGCGACCGTGGCGAGCTGTTGCTCTTCCTCGAGGGAAATCTCTTCAAGAAGCATTGGCAACCATCCTCTCTGCGCGCGGCGCGAGGTTCGCGACGTACCAGTCCATGGTGCTTTCCAGGCCGTCCATGATGCGCACCGTCGGCTCGTAGCCGAGCAGGCGCTGCGCCCTTCCGATGTCGGCGCGCGACAGCAGGATGTCGCCGCGGCGCGGCTCGCGGTGCACCGCGCGCACGCCCTTCAGGTGCGGCCGGCGCCGGGCGAGCAGCGCGCGGATGATCTCGAACAGCTCGCTGAGCGGGGTCATCTCGCCGTGCGCGACGTTGTAGGCCTGGTTGACCGCGGCCGGATCAGTGGTCAGGGCGGCGCGCAGGTTCATCTGCACCACGTTGTCGACGTGGCAGAAGTCGCGCGCCGCGGAGCCGTCGCCGTTGATATAGGCGGTCTCGCCGCGCAGCAGCGCGCCGATCCAGGCCGGGATCACCGAGGCGTAGGCGCCGTCGGCGTCCTGGCGCGGGCCGAACACGTTGAAGTAGCGCAGGCCCACCCACTCGAAGCCGTAGCAGGCGGCGAACACGCCGGCGTAGAGCTCGTTGATGTGCTTCGAGAGGCCGTAGGGCGACGCGGCGCGGCCGATGCGCTCCTCGACCTTGGGCAGGTCCGGGTCGTCGCCGAACACCGCGCTCGAGCTCGCGAACACCAGGCGCGGGATGCCGGCGTCGCGCGTCGCGACCAGCATGTTGAGGAAGCCGTTGACGTTGTTGTCGTGCGTGACCAGCGGCCGCTCGATCGAGCGCGGCACGCTGCCGAGCGCCGCCTGGTGCAGCGCGAGGTCGACGCCGCGGCAGGCCTCGCGGCAGGTGTCGAGCGAGCGGATGTCGCCTTCCACAAACTTGATTTCCTTGTGGAGATTTTCACGCTTGCCGGTGGAAAAGTTGTCGAGGCCTACGACGTTTTGATCAAGTTGTACTAATGTTTCCACCAGGTTCGAGCCGATAAAGCCCGCCGCCCCGGTGACGAGCCAGGTGCGGCGCTTATCCCTGATGCGCTGCCGGACTTCTGCGTAGGTTTTCACGTTGCCTCCTTGTCAGGATCAGCTCCTGGAGCAGTGCTTCGTAGCTGTCGACCATCGCGCGCTCGGTAAAGCGCGCCTGCACGGTCTCGCGGGCGGCCGCGCCCATACCCCTGCGCAGGCGGGGGTCGGCGAGCGCGGCCAGCCGCTCGACCAGCGCGCCGGTGTCGCCCGCGGGGAAGAGAAACCCTTCGGTTCCCGGCCGCACCATGTCGGCCGCGCCGCCGATGTCGGACAGCACCACCGGCCTTGCGAGCGCCATCGCCTCGAGGGCGGCGAGCGAGAACGTCTCGACCGAGGTGCTGGGGAGCGCGATCGCGTCGGTCGCCGCGAGGAACGGGCGCACGTCCTGCTGCAGCCCGGCGACCAGCACGTCGGCCGCGAGGCCGAGCGCGCGAGCGCGCGCCTCGATCGCCGGGCGCATCGGGCCGTCGCCGATCAGGAGCGCGCGCGCCGCGATGCCGCGGCCGCGCAGGCGCGCGAGCGCGTCGACCAGCTGCAGGTGGTTCTTCTCGGGGCGGAACACCGCGCACATGCCGATCACGTAGTCGCGCTCGGCGAAGCCGAGCAGGCTGCGCAGGCGCGCCCTCACCTCCGGGCCGGGCGAGCGCCAGTGCTCGGGGTCGACGCCGTTGTAGATCACCCGGTTGGCGCGCGCCGTGACCAGGCGGCGCAGCCAGTGGCGGCGCTGCGAGTCGCACACGAACACCAGGCAGTCGGCGCCCCAGAAGAACGGCCGGTAACAGAGCATCTTCAGCCACTCCCGCGCGCTCGGCAGCAGCGTGGTGTGGAACGTGACCGCGAGCGGCGCGCGCCAGCCCGAGCGGCGCAGGGCGAGCGCGGCGTACATCATGGCGTAGGGGTTGGCGGCGAGTACCGCACAGGGTCGAAAGCCCTCGATGAAAGCTGTAAGACGTTTCAAGGCGCCGAAATCAAGGTAGCGGCGGGCATGCAGGCACTCGGCCGGCGCCGCGCCCTGCAGGCGCTGGAGCTGGCTCGGGTCGTCCTGCACGTAGAGCGCATGGCAGTCGTGGCCGCGCTGGGCGAGCCGGCTGGCGAGCCCGATGGTGTGGCGCTCGGCGCCGCCGTGCACCAGGGATCCCGTGACGAACGCGAGCCTCACGCGTAGCCCAGTTCCCGGTTCAACCGGCCGGCGACCGCCTCGAACGCCCGCAGGTCTTCGGCGCAGAGCTCGGTGCGCCACTTCTCGTTGAGCTGGATCGGCTTCCCGACGCCGTCCAGGCGCATGCTGTGGCCGAGGACGTGGTACTCGGGCGCCGCTCCGTTAACGGCATTCCCGGATACCCCGATGAAGCGCCACAGCTCGGCAAGCGTGCCCTCCGGGTCGGCGCAGAACGTCTCGTAGCGCAGCTGGGTCCACTGCGAGCGCTCGAGCCGGCGCACGATCGCCGCCGCTTCCTCGTTGGTCCGGCGCCACTGGTAGGCGGCCTGCGGAATCGAGCGCTGCTGGTTGCGCGCGATGCTCAGGGCGGTGCCGCGCCCGTCGCGCACCAGCCAGATGACCTTCACGTCGAGCCGCGGATTGCGCAGGTGGTACTTGAGCTGCACGCCGGACTTCGACGAGTCGACCAGCACCGGCTTGCCGGAGCATTCGACCACGCTTTCCACCAGCGCGGTCTTGAGGCTGCGGTGGCGGCGCAGGTGGGCGCGGCCGCCGGGAGCGAGCAGCAGGCCGGCGTCGCGCGCGAGCTCGAGGAGCGGCCCGCGGTGCAGCGGCTTCAGCAGCTTGCGCACGTACGGGCTCGTGGCGTTGCGCACGTCAGTCTCGGCCGTGGTCGCGCTATAGGAGAATCCGCGCCTCGCCATGGCGGCCGAGACGTCGCGCCAGAAGCCGCATCCCGCGAGCTCGCGGCCGCACGAGCACCGGTAGCCGGGCTGGGCGCGGTGGATCGTGCCGCTCAGCTCGCCGACGGTGGCGACCTCGGGATGCCTCGCGAGCTGCAGCGCGAGCAGGGTCGAGCCGGAGTGGCTGGTGGATTGGATGTAGACGAGCGGCAGCTTCACCGCGCCCTCCAGCGCAGCACGATCGGCACATAGGCGAGCGCCAGCCCGCACAGGCCGAGAGCCAGGCGCGGAACCGGACCTTCGAAGGCGAGATCCACCGCGGCGCGGATGAGCGCCGCAGACACGACCGCGTAGCCGAGCGCGACGGCGAGGCCGCGCCAATCCTGGAGCCTGCGCACCGGGATCCCGACGCGCGACGAAATGCGCCGCAGCATCAGCGTGCGGTCGAGGCACACGGCGAGCACGCTGCCCCCGGCGGCGCCCGCCAGGCCGACCGAGCTCGCCAGCGCCAGGCTCGCGAGCATCGAGACCGCGAGCGCCGCGGCGTTGATGCCGAGCGCGGCGGAACCCTGCCGCAGGATGAGCAGCACGCTGCCGATCTCGATCACGAGCACCGCCATGCCCACGAGGTAGACGCGCATCACCGGCGCCGCCTCGAGGTAGGCCGCGGTGTAGACCACGGTCACCAGCTCCTCGGCGAAGACGAACACGAACGCGAGCACCGGATAGAGCAGCGTACCCACCAGCACGTTGCCGCGGCTGTTCAGCTCCATCATGCCTGGCACGTCGCCCGCGGCTTCCAGGCGGCTCATCTTCGGCAGGAACGCCTCGACTACCGAGCGCCTGAACACCACCACCAGCGGGTTCAGGACCGCGGCGATCGAGAACGCGGCGAAGCTTTGCAGCGCGAACAAGGCCGCCGCGACCCACTGGTCGGCCTGCCCGCGCAGCCCGTAGAGCGCGCCCGCGACGCCGAACGGCGCGATGTGCCGGAACTGCTCGACAAAGGCGCGCCGCTCGAACCAGGGCGCGCCCAGGCCGTGGTGGCGGTGGACGTAGTAGAGGAGCAGGCCGAGCTTGATCAGCACCACCGCGAGCAGCATCCACAGCATGACGTGCATGTCGCCCGTGAACCAGGCCGCGGCGGCGACCAGCGCGACGCGCAGGAGCGAGGTGCCGAGCGTCGCGCACGCCTGCCAGCGGACGCGCTCGTCGATCGTCGGCAGGTGGTCGAGCAGGATCGCCGCCACCCACAGCCCGACGAACGCCGGCACCAGCGCGCCGTGCTTGCCGAGCGGCGCGAGCACCTCCGGCATGAGCGGGTTCCAAGGACCGACCAGCGCCGTGAAGAAGAGCCCCGACACGGCCAGGAAGAGCATCGTGTGGTGCACGTAGAGCCGCTTGCCGCGCGCGTCGGAGCGCGGCAGGAAGTAGTTCAGGCCGCCCGCCATGTTGAGCGTGGCCACCGTCATGACGGTGCCGACCACGAGCCACAGCAGCCGGTATTCGCCGAACGTGGCGGTGTCGAGGCAGCGCACCAGCACCACCGGCAGCAGCACCTTCGTCGCCTTGTCGAAGGCCTTCACCGCGCCGATCGAGAGCGCGCGGCGCGTGAGGCGCCTGAAGGACGCCGCCTTTGCGAGCGCGCTCACTGCGTTACCTCCTGCAGGAGGTCGCCGTATTGCGCCACCACCGCGGCCGGCGAGTGGTGCCGCTCGAAGTAAGCGCGGCACGCAGCGGATTGCGCGCGCCAATAGGGCTCGTCAGAGAACAGCCGTTCGGTTTCGGCCGCCCCGGCCGGGAGATCCCCGAAGATCATGTGGACCGGTGCGCCCACATCGACGGTAGCGAGCGTCGGCACGCCGCGCGCCCACGCCTGCAGGAAGGTGTTGGGCATGCCCTCGTAAGTGGAGGTGTTGACCAGCACCCGCGCGCGGTCGAACCACGGCTCGACCTCGGCGAGCGGCAGGAACCCCGTGAGCTCGAGGTTCGGCACGCGGGCGGCCTGCGCGCGGATGCGTTCGTAGAACGCGTGCGCGCCCGGCCGCGGGCCGCCGATCATCACGAAGCGCCGCCGCGGCAGGCGCGCGGCGAGCTCGACGAACAGCTCCGGCCGCTTGTTTTCGTGGATCATGCCGACCCACAGGACGCGATCGCGGACCGCGGAGGAATTCTTCCGTTCGGGAAGCTCATAGCAGCTCGGGATCACCACGGCGTCCCGTCTGTAGTGCGCGCGGCAGCTCGCGCGCTGCTCCTCGTTCTGCGCCACGATGGCGTCGGCCGCGGCGAGGCCGCGGCGGTAGAGCCAGCGGTCGCGCGCGTGGCGCAGCTGGCCGCCGACGTCGGGCACGAAGTCCCTGTCGGAGGCGCCGGCGTAGACCGAGCGCCTGCCGTGGCGGCGGCAGAACTCGGTGACCAGCCACAGCCAGATGGAGGCGGAGCGGCAGTAGTAGACGTCGGCGTCGACGCTGCGAAGCGCGCGCCACATCGAAGTCATGCGCGGATGCAGGAAGCGCAGGAACGGCGCACCCGCGCGCGGCGCGAATGCCTTGTGCACGGTCACGCCGTCGACGCGCGAGCGGTCCGGCTGCCCGTAGTCGAGCGTGATCATCGATACGCGGTGACCGTCCGCGGCGAGCAGGCGCGCGAGGATGCTCTGCTGCACCTCGGCGCCGCCCACCACCTCGATGCGCGGATCGCGCGAAAGCACCGGCCACGCCTGCGGCGCGACGAAGCACAGGTGCCTTTTTTCAGGCAACACCCCGGGGCGGGCGTGCTCGATGCCCGTGCGCACCATCTCCGTGAAACTCATCTAGTTCGCAGGCTTCCTGGCGAGCAGGCCGTACATGATCCCGATGGCCAGCCAGAGCAGCACGTTCTCCGGCTGCGGCCGCAGGCTGCCGCCGGTCATGCCGGCGAGGCCGAAGGCGAGCAGCGCGGCGCACGCGCCCTGGAAGAACCCGCGCATCAGCGGCGTGAGGTAGGTGTTGCTGCCGAGCGCGCGGAAGCCCTTCCAGACGTGCCAGTAGAACAGCAGCAGCAGCGCGAGGCCGACCAGGCCCATGTCGAGCAGCGCTTCCAGGTAGGCGTTGTGCGGGTGCCCCACGAGCTCCATGGCGCGGGCGTGCATCGGGTACGACCACAGGATCGAGTCGAGGCCGTTGCCCCAGACCGGGCTCTTGAAGGTCTCCGGGAGCAGCGGCAGCCAGATGCCGTCGATGCGCCCGGCGGACACCGCGTCCGCGCCGGTGTCGAAGCCGTGCGTGATGCGCCGGTACACGACCTCGGGGGCGAGCGCCGCCGCCACCGACGTGCCGAGCAGGGCGAGCCCGAGCTTCTTCATGTTGAACTTCCACACCAGGAACAGGCCGTTCACCAGGAAGAAGCCGAGGAACGCGTTGCGCGAGAAGGTGAACAGGATGCCGAAGCAGAGAATGCCGAGGGCGACGAACAGCGCGACCTTGGCCTGCGGGTGCTTCGCCTCCCACCAGGCGAACAGCAACAGCGCGTACGCAGTGATGAACACCCGCCCGAGCTCGTTGGCGTGCGCGCCGATCTGGACGAAGAAGTCGCGCCCGCGCGCCGAAGCGAGCGACCCGAGCCTGATCTCGGACGCGATGATGAAGCCGAACATCACGAACGCGAGCGCGCACGCCCCGACGGCCACCGCCGCGACGTAGGGCTCGGGCTTGCGCGCCTTGGCCACCGCCGCGGCCAGCAGCACCGCCGTCAGCACGATGAACATCGGCTTCACCAGCACGTCGCGCAGGTAGCCGGGCCAGTTGGTGTAGTTCACCACCAACAGCTCGATGAAGGGCGGGTAGATGTCGTCGACGTGCTGCATGCCGAGCAGGCCGGCGAGCACGATCGGCACGATGTACAGCAGCGCGAGCGGCCGCGGCACCAGCGCCACGGGATGCTCGGCGCGCCCGCGCAGCACGTACGCAGCGAGCGTTCCGGCGAGCAGCACGTTGATCGGGTTGAGGCCCTGGATCTTCATCAGGGCGTGCGGGAACAGCGAGGTCGATGAGACCGGCAGCAGCAGCACGAGCAGGATGGTGCCGACCCGGTAGTCGACCAGGATCGCGACGCAGGCGGCGAGCGAGAGCCCGACGAACAGCGCCTCGAGCTCGCCGACCGCGAGCCCGTAGCCGCTGCCCGCGGCGAGGGCGAACAGGCCCAGGCCGGCGAGCAGCCACAGGTGGCGGCCCGGGTCGGCGCGCAGGACGCCACTCGCGGCCATGTCAGGACCCGCCCTTGTGCTTCAGCATCAGCATTGCGCGCTCCTTTTGGTGGTCAGGCCCGGCCGGCAGCTTCGACCCGGCCGCGCTCGCCGCCCCGATCAGCAGCACCAGGGCGGCCAGCAAGAGCTTCTGCTTCTTCACCTACCGGTACGCTAGTACGCGTTCATCAGCGTGCCGACCACGCGCGCGCTCGCGTCACTCAATTCGCGCATCGCGCGCTCGGTGTCGACCATGCGCGTGTGGTCCTTGCGCGAGATCATCAGCGCGTCGCCCGCCCGGAACGTGATGGCGCAGGCGTCCGAGTACTCGGTCACCGGCGGGGTGTCGACGATGATCACGTCGTACTCGGCCTGCGCCCTGGAAAGCAGCGCGGCGAAGCTGCCGCGCGAGAGCAGCTCGAGCGGGTTGGGCGGCAGCGGCCCGGCCGGCATCACCGCCAGGCCGGTCAGGCCGGCGACCGGCGCCGCCGCGGACAGGTCCGAGCGCCCGGACAGCGCGCTCGACAGGCCGAAGCGGTCCGAGATGTTGAAGATGCCCTGCTGGCGTGGCGCGCGGAAATCGGCGTCGAGCAGCAGCGTGCGCTGGCCGAGCTGCGAGAACACCACGGCCAGGTTGGCGGCGATGAAGCTGCGGCCTTCGCGCGCGCACGGGCTGGTGACTGCGAGGGTGCGCCGCCCGGCGCCGGGGTTGAACCAGCGCACCAGCAGCTGGGTGCGCACCGCGCGCAGCTCCTCGACCACCGGGTGGAACGGATCCCAGGCGGCGATCAGCTCCTTGCTGACGCCTTCCGGGCCGGAGATCAGGTAGGGGAACTCGTACTGCTTGGCGAGCGCCTGGCGCAGGTCGGAGTCGGTGATCAGGTTGAGCTCGATCGCCGCCTCGCCGAAGCGCCAGCCCAGCTCGCGCTGGCGCTTCAGGACCTGCTCGGCGTCGGAGGCGGAAAGCTTGCCCTCGTCCATCAGGATGGCGCCGATGTGGCGCCCCGAGGTGATACCTGCCGGGCGCGAAACGCTTTCCATCGGCAGCACGTTGTCAGTCGGCTTGGCTAGCATGGGATTCACCGTTCACCAGGGATGTGGAAGGGCGCGGGCGGCTTTGATCGGCGCCGGCAGCAGCCGGCCGCCGGTCGGCTGCCACTTGGAGAGCCGGCCGAGCGACGGCACGGCGAGCCGCGATTCGAGGTCGGCGCGCGAGCGCACGCGGCGGTCGAGCGTTTCGAGCACGTACACGATGCCGGCGGCGAGCAGCCCGCCGAGGATCACCGACAGGCCTGCGATCAGCCCGACCTTCGGATGCGCGGGCTTCAGCGGCTCGACCGCCGGGGTGAGCACCGCGATGTTGGTCTGCTTCGCGGTGGCGTCGATCTTGTTGTTCATGTAGCGGGTGAGCACCGTGTCGTAGGAGCGCTGCGCGTGCTCGATGTCGCGCGTCATCGCCGCCATGTCGATGCGGTAGTCCTTGAGGGACAGCAGGCGCTGGTTCTGCGCGTCGATCGCGGCCTGCAGCTCGTTTTCGCGCTTGCGGCTCTGCTGCACCCCGTTGCCCAGGCCGGCCAGTGCCTTCTTGACCTCGGTCTGGAACTTGTCGCGCAGCACCTGCACCTCGGCCGCGGTGCGCAGGTACTGGGGATGGTTCGGGCCGAGCACCGCGCTCTCCTGCTCGAGGCGCGCCTCGGCGCGCCCGAGGTCGGTCTTGACGCTGTTGAGGTAGGTGTTCGACAGCACGTCCGGGATCGAGTCGAGCGAGGCGCCGCTCTCCAGGACCTCGGTCGCGTGCTTGTGGCGGGCGACCGCGTCATACGTCGCGTTGCGCGCCGCCAGCAGCTGGGTCGAGAGCCCGGTCAACCGGCTCGACTCGACGTCGAGCGCGCGGTCCTCGGCGAGGATGCCCTTCTCCTTCTGGTAGGCGTTGAGCTTGGTCTGCGCCTGGGTCACCTGGGCGCGCAGCGTCTTGAGCTGCCCGTCGAACCACGCCACCGCCTCGCGCGACGGCTCGGTGCGCAGGTACAGCATGGTGTCGATGAAGGCCTTGGCGAAGCCGTTCGCGACCTCGGTGGCAAAGCGCGGGTTGTCCGACGAGAAGTTGACGAGCAGGAAATTGCTCGCCGAGGTGTCGATGTCGAGCTTCTCGATGAGGGCCGCGGCGATCCATTCGTCGATCGAGCCGGCGCCGCCGGTGTCGGCTTGCCAGGCCTCGCGCACGCCGGGGCGCTGCGCGATCTTGAGATCCTTGGCGACCTGGGTCGCCACCCGGGTGCTCTTGAGCAAATCCACCTGGGTCGTCAGGACGGCCGCGCGCTCCCGCAGCGACAGACGGCCGGGGGACATGGTCTGCTCGTCGCGCATGTCGACCAGCAGCGTCGCCGTGGAGACGTACTTCTTGGGCACGATCAGCGCCACCGCGACTGCGGTGACGATGGTCGCCGCGAGCGTGACGAGGAACGCCTTGCGGCGCGCGCGCAGCGCGAGGATGTATTGGCTGAAGTCCATGGTGTTCCTTGCTCCCTAAAAGAGGGCTTCTTTGATGAAGATCACGTCGTCTGGCTTTACGACGTCGCGCAGCGTAATGTCGGTCTCGATCAGCTTGCCGCCGGGCCCGGGGCGGCGCAGCTTCATCCGGCGGTCGCTGCCGCGCGGGGTGATGCCGCCGCCGGCGGCGATCGCCTGCATCACGGTCATGTTGGGCTCGAGGCGGTAGGAGCCCGAGCGCGTCACCTCGCCGTAGATGTAGAACACCGGGGCGCGCTCGACGTGCACCGTCTCGCCGCCCTTCAGCTCGAAGTTGCTGCCGAGCACCGCGATCTTGTGCTCCTTGCCGTCGCGGATCACGGTCACGGTATCGACGCCGGTCGGGCTGATCCCGCCGGCCGCGGCGATCACGTCGGCGAGCTGCGAGCTGGTGCCGTCCAGGGCGTAGCGCCCGGGGCGCGCCACCTGGCCGAGCACCGACACCTGCCGGCTGCGCAGCGTGGTGAGCGCGACCTGCACCTGCGGGTTCTTCAGGAACTGGCCGCGCTTCAGCGAGTCCGCGATCTGGGTGCCGGCGGCGCCGGGGGTGAGGCCGGCGACCTTCACCTCGCCCACCAGGGGCAGCAGGACCGTGCCGCGCTCGGTGACGCGCGCGTCGGTGGTGAGATCGGGGTGCTGGTGCACGGTGACGCGGATCGCGTCGCCGACGCCGAGCGCCTCGGTCTGCGCCAGCGCGGGAGCCGCGAGCGCCGTGAATAGGAAGCCGATCAGTATGCGTTTCATCATTTAGTTTCCTCGCTTGAATTCGCCCACGTACTCGATGGTTGCCACCTCGCGCAGCCGCTTGACTTCGGCTGCCGCGGTCTCCAAACGCTTGCGCCCTGCCAGGAACTGCTCGATCAGCGGCGCCGCCTGCTGCTCGGTGAGCGGCGCCGGCTCGGCGTGCACCAGCTGGATCACCGAGGCGCCCAGCGGCGTCGCGAACACCGCGATCTCGCCCGGCTTCATGCGCGCGAGCTGCGGCAGGAAGCCGAGCGGCAGCTGCTCGGCGGGCTGGGTCAGGCTGTCCACGCTGTACTTGGCGCTGCGGCTGCGCAGCCAGGCCGCGACCTCCTCGAGGTCGCGCGCGCTTGCGCTCTCGGCGCGCAGCACGTCGATCATTTCGGCCGGCGCCGACACCAGGAGCTCGCGCAGCCGGTAGATGCGGCGCTCGGCGAACAGGGCCGGGTTCTCGGCGTGGAACGCGCGCACTTCGTCGCGCGTGCCGCCGGCGGCCGCGGCGGCGGCGCGCTCGAGCCAGGCCTGGGCGAGGAGCTGGCGGCGCGCGGTCTCGATCGACTGCACCACCTGCGGGTCGCGGTCGAGCCCGGCGGCGAGCGCCTTCTGCACCAGCAGCTCGCGGTCGATTACCCGCTCCAGCGCCCCCGCATCCGCGGGGGCGGGGCCTGCCCCCGCGTAGGCGGGGGCGCGCAGCTGGTGGATCGAGATCTCGGTGCCGTTCACCTTGGCGGCGAGCTGCCCGCCCTGGCGCTCGGCCACCGCCTTCTCGCAGCCGGCGGGAAGCAGGAACAGCGCGGCGAGGAGAATTCTCTTGATCACAGCGAATGCACCAGGCGGCGGTGGGCGACCCAGCCCGCGAGCGCCAGGCCCGCGAGCAGCAGCAGCCACTTGTCGGGCCGCGGCATGGCGGCGATGCTGAAGCGCGGCTCGGCGGCCGGCCCGTGGGCGGCGGCGACGCGCAACGGCGCCTCCGGCGCGGCGTCGAGCGGCGGCAGGCCCGCGACCGCGCCCGCCACCGTGAGGCGGTAGACGTCGGCGAACGAGTACAGCGCCGGGTGCGCCGGCAGCGGGCTCGCGGTCGCCGCGTGGAACGAGGAGCGCGGCTGGGCGGCCACGCTGGCGGCGGCGGCCAGCGCGAAGCCGGCCAGGAAGTACTTCAGCGGTTTCATGAGAGGTCCGGCAATGCTAGAGGCGGGGTATTACGGGTCGGACTCTCGGTCCGAGCCAGCCAATGCTCCGGACGGACTAAAGGGGTCAGAGCAATTTTCTGGAAACAATTGGCCGTAACCTCGTGCCCCCTGGTGCGTTGAGACGACATGGCCAGGCCTCCCCGCCTAGAGTTACCGGGGGTACCCCAGCACGTGATTCAGCGCGGTAACAATCGCGCTGGCTGTTTCTTTGGCGACGCGGACCGCCGGTTCTACTTGACGTGCCTTGCCGAGTCGGCCGCGCACCGCGCTTGTGCAGTGCATGCCTACGTCCTCATGAGCAACCACGTACACCTCTTGGTCACTCCTCTAAAGGAGGGGGCGGTCGCCGCGATGCTCCAGGACCTAGGTCGCCGCTATGTCCGGGTGATCAATGGCATCCATGGGCGCACGGGGACGTTGTGGGAAGGACGGTTCAGGTCCAGCTTGATCGACTCCGAGAACTACTTGTTGGCGTGTCACAAATACATCGAGCTCAACCCGGTACGTGCCGGTTTGGTCAGCGATCCCGGTGCCTACCCGTGGTCAAGTCACGGCCACTACATGGGTAGTTGGTGCAGCACCTTGATTACAGTGCACCGGATCTACCTGAGCCTAGGGACGACCGATGCCGAGCGCCGGGCCGCATTTCGGTCATTGTTCGCAACCGGCGTGGACGATACCGTGCTGGCCAGGATACGTCGGGCTGTCAACACGGATTCAGCTCTCGGCTCCGAGACGTTCTTGAATGAAGCAGAGGACAGGTTGGGCAGGTCCGTGCGACTGCCATCGCGCGGACGCCCGGCCAAAGTTGTTACAGGAAAATTGCTCTGACCCCTTTTAGGGATTCTGACCCCTTTTAGGGATTCAGGATCCTGAGCTCCAGCGCCTTGCCGATCGCCTGGGTGCGGTTCACGACGTTCAGCTTGCGCAGGATCTTCTGCACGTGGTTCTTCACCGTGAGCGGGCTGATCTTGAGGATCGCGCCGATCTCGAAGTTGCTCTTGCCGAGGTAGATCCACTTCAGGATGTCAAGCTCGCGCACCGTGAGCACGCTCTGGCCGGAGGCCTTGTCGGCCGCGGTCGGCGTGCGCGACAGCTGGGTGCGCACCCACGCGGCGTGCATCGCGGGGGCGAGCAGCTGCGCGAGGTAGGTCTGGCGCGGGCCGACGCTGCCGGGCCGGCAGGCGAAGGTGAAGAAGGTCAGCGCGCGGCCGTCGGCGTCGTGCACCCCGTGCACCAGGAGCTGGGTGGCGCCGAGGCGCTCGACTTCCCGCGCGAACGCGCCGCTCCCGAGGGATGCGGTCGCGGTATCGAGCACCACCGGCTGGTAGCGCTTCTCTTCCCAGGCCTTGAGCAGCGCCGGGGCGACGGAGGTGTCGCGCAGGAAGATGTCGGACAGCGTCGCCGGATCGGGCGTGGTCATCGAGAAGCCGTCGGCGCGGAACGCCGGCGGCTTGCCGAGGCACAGCGTGCAGATCAGCAGCTCGTGCCGGATCAGGCTCTGCAGCAGCCCCTGCGTCCAGCTGAAGAAGTGCGCGCGCGCGTGCACCCTGAGCGAGGCGTCGAGGTTGAGCACGATCGACTCGATCTGCAGGAAGTCGGTGGCGGCGGAGCGCGCCGATTCGGCGAGCTGCGCGTTGCCGTCGCCGGGAGCGGCGATCGGCTGCATCGGCGCGGGCGCGAGGACTGGGGTTTCGGCGGTAGTCAATGGGTGCATGGGAGCCTGGTCAATGGCATAGCGTCGGCCAATATAGTCGAGGCTGATTACGTCATAGTTCGTCCGGAACAGGCGCGAAACGCTAGTCCGGTGAGCCTACGTGGGCGCGGGGGGCGCAACATCGTGGTTGAACCGTGCTCGCCTACCCTGCCTAGGCTGTGCACGCGACGCACGATACCCGGACCCGATTGCTGCGTGGCCAGCCTGGCGCCGGCGCCCTGGTGCAGGCGGCGCTCGATCCGCTGGCGGCGATCGCCACCCTCGGCGCCGCGGCGCACTTCCTCGGCGAGGGCTTCGACGGCGCCTCCCTGATCCTCGCGCTGCTGGTGTTCGCCATGACCTTCCCGGGGGGCCTCGCGCGCAACGGCGGCCGCAGCGGCGACCTGTTCCTCGAGATCGTCACCGGCTGGACGGCGGTGGTGGGCCTGCTCGGCCTGCTCGGCTGGGCGACGCACACCCTCGGCGCCTTCGACCCGCGCGCGATCCTCGCCTGGACGCTCGCCACGCCGGGGGTGCTGTTCGCCGCGCACCGCCTGCTGCCGCTGGTGCTGCCGCGGTTGCTCGCGGTGGAGGGGCTGCAGAAGGTGGCGGTGATCGCCGGCGCCAACGAGCTCGGCCGCAAGCTCGCCGAGCGGCTGCGCGACCCGATCCTCGGCGTGCGCTTCGCCGGCTACTTCGACGACCGCGCCGAGGGCCGCCTGCAGAGCCTGCCGGCGGCGCAGAACCTGGGCGGGCTGGCGAGGCTGGCCGATTACGCTCGCGCGCATCGCGTGGGCGTCATCTACATCGCCCTGCCGATGGCGTCGCAGCCGCGCATCCTGCGCCTGCTCGAGGACCTGCGCGACACCACGGCGTCGATCTACTTCGTGCCCGACATCTTCGTCTCGGACCTGATCCAGGCGCGCGTCGACTCGATCGGCGGCCTGCCGGTGGTGGCGGTGTGCGAGAGCCCGTTCTTCGGCTTCAACGGCGTGGTCAAGCGGCTGAGCGATTTCATCCTCGCCGCCCTGATCCTGCTCCTCGTCTCGCCCCTGATGCTCGCCATCGCAATCGGCGTGAAGCTGTCCTCGCACGGCCCGGTGCTGTTCCGGCAGCGCCGCTACGGCCTCGACGGGCGCAAGATCGTGGTCTACAAGTTCCGCACCATGACCGTCGCCGAGGACGGCGACGTGGTGCGCCAGGCGACGCGCAACGACAGCCGCATCACACGCTTCGGCGCCTTCCTGCGCCGCACCTCGCTCGACGAGCTGCCGCAGTTCATCAACGTGCTGCAGGGGCGCATGAGCGTGGTCGGCCCGCGGCCGCACGCGGTGGCGCACAACGAGATCTACCGCAAGCTCATCCGCGGCTACATGATCCGCCACAAGGTGCGACCCGGGATCACCGGTCTCGCCCAGGTGAACGGCTTCCGTGGCGAGACCGAGACCGTCGAGAAGATGAAGGCGCGCATCGAGCACGACCTCGCCTACCTGCGCAACTGGTCGCTGCTGCTCGACCTGCAGGTCATCCTCAAGACCGTCGTCGTGGTGCTCGGCAGGCAGAACGCGTACTAGACCATGTGCGGAATCGTCGCAGCCGTAGCCCGGCGTAACGTCGTCCCCATCCTCCTCGAGGGCCTGCGCCGGCTCGAATACCGCGGCTACGACTCCGCCGGGGTTGCGGTCATCAACGGCCATCTGCAGAGAATTCGCAGCACCGGAAGAGTCGCCGAGCTGGCCAGGCTGGCCGCCGGCCTCGAAGGCCATATCGGCATCGGCCACACGCGCTGGGCGACGCACGGCGCGCCCTCCGAGAGGAACGCCCACCCGCACGTGAGCGGCGGGGTCTCGGTGGTGCACAACGGCATCATCGAGAACCACGACTCGATCCGCGCGCGGCTGCGCGCGCAGGGCTACGAGTTCACCTCCGACACCGATACCGAGGTCATCGCCCACCTGATTCATTCTTTCGAAGGAAAAGGCCTGTTCGACGCCGTGCAGGCGGCCGCGCGGGAGCTGAGAGGCGCGTACGCGATCGCGGTGATCGCGGCGGCCGACCCGTCGCGCCTGGTGCTGGCGCGCATGGGCGCGCCGCTCGCGCTCGGCGTGGGCGACGGCGAGAACTTCGCCGCCTCGGACACCGGCGCGCTGCTGCAGGTGACGCGCCGGGTGGTCTACCTCGAGGACGGCGACTGCGCCGAGGTCACGCTGCAGAGCGTGCGCATCGTGGATGCGCGCGGCCATGTGGTCGAGCGGCCGCTGCACGTCAGCCGGCTCGCCGCCGACGCGATCGAGCTCGGCGCCTACCGGCACTACATGCAGAAGGAGATCTTCGAGCAGCCGGCGGCGGTTTACGCCACGCTCCAGGAAAGGCTCCACTACCGCGCGGAGCAGGCGCTGCGCTGCGTCGATTCGGCGCTGATCCTCGCCTGCGGCACGAGCTACCACGCCGGCCTGGTCGCCCGCGCCTGGCTCGAGGGTCTCGCCGGCCTGCCGTGCAGCGTCGAGCTCGCGAGCGAGTACCGCTACCGCGAGTCGGTCCCCAGCCCGCGCGCGCTGGTCGTCGCGATCTCGCAGTCGGGCGAGACCGCCGATACCCTCGCCGCCCTGCAGCACGCGCAGGCCCTCGGCCAGCGGCACACGCTGGCAGTGTGCAACGTGCCCGAATCCGCCTTGATCAGAAATTCTTCGCTGCATTTTCTGACGCGCGCCGGGCCGGAAATCGGCGTCGCCTCGACCAAGGCCTTCACCTCGCAGCTCACCGCGCTGCTGATCCTCGCGCTGACCCTCGCGCGGGTGCGCGGCAGGACCCGGGCCGAAAAGCAGTCGCTCGAGGCTTTGCAGCAGCTGCCGGCGGCGATGGCCGCGGCGCTGCGCACCGAGCCGGAGATGGCGGCCTGGGCGGCGAAGTTCGCGCAGTGCGAGCATGCGCTGTTCCTCGGCCGGGGCGTGCACTATCCGATCGCGATGGAGGGCGCGCTCAAGCTCAAGGAGATCTCGTACATCCACGCCGAGTCTTACGCCGCGGGCGAGCTCAAGCACGGGCCGCTCGCGCTGGTCGACGCCGGCATGCCGGTGGTCGCGATCGCGCCGCGCGACGCGCTGCTCGACAAGCTCAAGTCCAACCTGCAGGAAGTGCGTGCCAGGGGGGGCCAGCTGTACGTCCTGGCAAGCGAGGATTTCTCGGGGAGCGACGGTGTGCACGTCGTGCGCATGCACGACTATCCCGGACTGCTCTCGCCCATCGTCACCACCGTGCCGCTGCAGCTTCTCGCCTATCACGCCGCCCTGCTCCGGGGGAACGACGTCGACAAGCCGCGCAACCTGGCGAAATCCGTTACCGTCGAATAACTAGGCTGCCAGGTTGGCCGTCGTAAAGTCCGGCTTGAAGCGGTACCCGGTGCCGCGCACGGTCTCGATCAGCTTGTCGTGGCCGCTCGGCGCGAGCGCCTGGCGCAGCCTGCGGATGTGCACGTCCACCGTGCGCTCCTCGACGAACACGTGCTCGCCCCAGACCTCGTCCAGCAGCCGGGCCCTGGAGAACACGCGCCCGGGATGGGTCATGAAGAAGTGCAGCAGGCGCAGCTCCGTGGTCCACAGGTCGATCGCCTTGTCGCCGGCGCTCACCTGGTGCGCCGCCGGGTCGATCTTCAGGCCGGCGATCTCCACCACGTCGTCGGCGAGCTGCGGCGCGCGCCGGCGCATCACCGCCTTGATCCGGGCCAGCAGCTCCCGGGCCGAGAACGGCTTGGTGACGTAGTCGTCGCAGCCCGATTCCAGCGCGGTGACCTTGTCCTGCTCCTCGCAGCGCGCGGTGAGCAGCACGATCGAGATGTCCTTGGTGCGCTGGTCTGAGCGCAGGCGGCGCGCGAAGGTCAGGCCGGGGATTCCCGGCAGCACCCAGTCGAGCAGCACCAGGTCGGGCCGGGTGTCGCGCACCATGCCCTCGGCCTGCGGCACGTCGCCTGCGCACATCACCTTGTAGCCGGCGCGCTGCAGGTTGGCCGCGAGCAGGTCGCGGATGGCCGCTTCGTTTTCTACCACCAGAATGGAACCGCCCATGGCGTCTCCTGTCGTTGAGAGGCGGGGCCATGCTATGTCGCGCCCGGCAGTAGGCATATCGCTGCGCCCTTATTTAACAGTCGTGTCATATTGGCCGGGTGTCGTTGCGCACCGACAGACGCGACGCCGGCGCCCGTGCTAGAAGGCCCGAGTGGAAGACACGGATTTCTCGAACGAATTCTGCCGCTTCCTGCAGGCCAACCTGCCTTCGGTCGAGGCCGCCGAGGCGCTCCTGGCCCTCGCCGGGCACCTGCCCGCGATGAGCGAAGCCGACGCGGCAAAGCACCTGTCCGCGTTCCGCTCGAGCGGCCTGCTCGACGAGGCCGGCCACTACGGGCCGGCCGACCCGGCGCTCAGGGCGCACGTCGACACCCTCGCCCAGGCCTACCGCGAGCGTCCGGTGACGCTCATCCGCATCATCTACGCGCTGCGCGACGGCAAGATCCGCTCGTTCGCCGACGCGTTCCGGCTGAGGAAGGACTAGCCGATGGCGACCTTCAATTTCGTGCTCTACGTGCTGGCGGTGCTCACCTGCCTCGCGTGCACGGTGCTCCTGTTCCGCGGCTACGCGCGCAGCGGCCTGCGGCTGCTGCTGTGGAGCGCCCTGTGCTTCGTGTTCCTCACGCTGAACAACCTGCTGCTGTTCTTCGACCTGGTGGTGTTCGCGGACCTCGACCTGCGGCCGTGGCGCCTCGCGGCGGCGCTGATCGCGCTCGCGTTCCTCCTCTACGGCTTTCTGTTCGAATCGGAATGACATGATCGAATTCCTCTCCGGCGCGGTCGCCCTCGGCTACCTGGTCGCCGCCGGCTTCTTCCTGCGCTTCTGGCGCAGGACCGCCGATCGCCTGTTCCTCGCCTTCGCGGCCGCGTTCGTGCTGTTCGCGCTCAACCAGGTGCTCGGCTCCGCCCTGGTGGTGCTGATCGAGCCCTCGAGCCTGATCTACCTGCTGCGCATCCTCGGCTTCGTCATCATCCTGGTCGCGATCTTCGACAAGAACCTGTTCGCCCGACGCCGCTAGAGCTCCCGGCGCCTGAGCCACCGGCGCGCGACGAACACGGACCCGGCGAACAGCGCGAGCGCCGCGCCGATCAGCCGGTAGCTGACCTCGGACGCGCCTTCGAGGGCGTTGCCGAGCCGGTCGCCGAACACCGTCCACGCCAGCATCCCCGGCACCAGCGCGAGGAAGGTGCCGAGCACGAACTTCCACGGCGGGATGCGCACCGCGCCGGCGATCATGTTCTGCACCGCGAAGGGCGGCGTCGGCAGCATGTTGGCGCCGAGCACCGCGGTCACGCCGTGCGCGCGCAGCAGCTTGCCCGCGGGCTCGAGCGCGTCGCCCGCCAGGCGCTGCAAGCGTCTTTTTCGGCAGGGCGCGGCCCGCGGCGTAGGTCACGAGCGCCGCGAGCAGGACGCCGGTGGTGCTGTAGGCGAGCCCGAGCAGCGCGCCGAACGTCAGCACCGACACCAGGGTCAGCACCGGCCGCGGCAGCATCACGAACGCCGCCGGCGTGTACGCCGCGATCAGCACGAGCGGCGCCCACCAGCTGCCGCGCACCGCGCGCGTCCAGCCCAGGATGCGCTCCGCGGTCACGACCTCGGCGAGCGGCGTCCAGCGCCACGCGGCCGCGACGCCCGCGAGCGCCGCGGCGACGAGCGCGATCCTGCCCCAGGCGGGAGCGCGCCCGCTGCGGGGGCGTCGGGTCTGCTGTCGCATCGAGGCAGGGCTCAAAGATCGCCGTTCGGGCTCGAGCCGTATGCCGCCGGGCGACGAATTCCGCGTAGGCAGGGCGCGACGGGCGGCGCCTGACCCCGCCGCCGGGCGGCGCTGCCAGTAGAATCGCGCGATGCCGAGCCCCGAGCGTCTGTTCTATGCGCGCGCGTTCGCGCTCGTCGGGCTGCTGGTTCTCGGTTACCTGCTCTACCTGATCGTGCTGCCGTTTCTCGCGCCCATCGCCTGGGCGCTGTTCCTCGCCTTTCTGGTCTACCCCATGCATCGCTGGCTCGCGCGCCGGCTCGGCGGACGCCCAGCGCTCTCCGCAGCGCTGCTGACCGTCTTCGTGCTTCTGCTGCTCATCGGGCCGCTGACCGCCCTCGGCGCCGCCTTCGCCAGGCAGGCGGCCGATCTCACGCGCCATATCCAGCAGCTCGTGGTCGAGCACAAGCCCGCCGCGCCGTCGGACCTCGCCACGCTGCCGCTGGTCGGGCCCGCGATCGCCTGGCTGCAGGAGACCGCGGGCGTGTCGCTCGCGCAGATCCAGGCCTGGGCGATCGAGGCCGCGCAGGCGCTCCTCAAGGCCCTCGGCGCGCTGGGGCGCGCGGCCTTTCTCGGCGCCCTCGGCACGCTGGTGGGCTTCGCGCTGATGATATTCATCCTGTTCTTCGCGATCCGCGACGGCCGGCGCTGGATGGAAACCGCGCGCGAGCTCGTGCCGATGTCCGCCGCCGAGCGCGCGCGGCTCTTCGAGCACCTGGCCTCGGTGACCCGCGCCATGGTGTACGGCACCGGCGTGACGGCGCTGACGCAGGGCGCGCTGGTCGCCATCGGCTTCGCCATCGCGGGGCTGCCCTCGCCGGTGGTGTTCGGCGTGCTCGCCGCGCTCGCCGCGCTCGTGCCGATGGTGGGAACGCCGGCGGTGTGGGTGCCGGCGCTGATCGTGCTCGCGGCGCAGGACCGCTGGGGCGCGGCGCTCTTCATGCTGATCTGGGGCGGCTTCGTGGTGACGATCGACAACTTCCTGCGCCCGTGGCTCGTGTCGGGCCGCGCGCAAATCGGCGCGCTCACCGTGTTCATCGGCGTGCTGGGCGGCGTCGGCGCCTTCGGCCCGATCGGGATCCTCCTCGGGCCGCTGGTGCTCGCGCTCGCGATCGCGCTGGTGCGCTTCCGGCTGGAGGCCGGGCGGGAAGAAGCCCCGCGCTGAGCCTCGCTGTAGGGCCTTCCCCCACCCCCGCGAAGGGCAACGCCTTGCGCCGGGCTGCAGGCTGTTCAGGGCGCCGCGCGCGCCGCACCATGGCGCCATGTGCAGACTTCTCAGCCTGGTCTTCGCCGTCGCGTTCTTCGCCTCGGAGATCTTCGCCGCGCCGCGCGCGGAAAGCGCGCAGGAATGCGGCATCGCGGCCGACATGGCCGTGGTCGCGCAATCGCTCGCGCTGGAGAAGATCGCGCCGGCGAAGGCCGGCGCCATCATGGCGCGCATCTACGACGTGGCGCAGTCCGGGCGCGGCCAGGCGCTGATGAAGGAGATCCTGGACGCCGCCTACACGCGCAACGCCGCGGCGGGCGGGTCCACCGGTAGTCACACGCTCGCCGAAGAGCTCTTCACCACCTGCATGAAGACCGGCGGCGACATGGACCCGATCCTCGGCCGGCGCCTCTAGCGAACCTCTGAGCGGCGAGTGGTCGTTCCCGCGAATCCCCGCCTTCGCGGGGACGACTTCTTCAGACCTTCCCTCCAGCCGGCCCTTACTCCGCGCGTCCCCCGATGCGGTGCGCCTCGAGCGCCGGCTCGCCGCCGGTGTTGCGGCCGCGCTCGATCGCCGCCTGGATGTCGCGCGGGTCGGCCGGCTTGACGAAGTGGTAGTCGAAGCCGGCGTCGGCGGCGCGCTGGCGGTCTTCCTTCTGGCCGTAGCCGGTGAGCGCGACCAGCAGCACGTGGCTGGTGTCGCCGCGCGCGCGCAGCTGGCGCGCCACCGCGTAGCCGTCGAGGCCGGGCAGGCCGATGTCGAGCACCACCACGTGCGGGTCGAACACCTTGAGCGAGGCGAGCGCCTGGAGGCCTTCGTGCACCGCCTTCACCTCGTGGCCTTCCAGGCGCAGGAACGCCGCCGTGCTCTCGGCCGCGTCGATGTTGTCGTCGACGACGAGGACACGCCTTCCGTAGACTTCCCGGGAATCTCTCGGGTTCGAAACGGGGTGCGCAGCGCGTTGCTGCGGCGTCTCGACCGCGCTGATGCAGGGGAGCGTCACGCTGAAGGTCGAGCCCCGGCCCGGGCCCTCGCTCGACACCTCGACCCGGCCCTGGTGCAGCTCGACCAGCCGCTTCACCAGCGTGAGCCCGATGCCCAGGCCGCCCTGGCCCCGGTCGAGCGAGCGGTCGCCCTGCACGAACAGATCGAACACCTTCGGCAGCAGCTGCGGCTCGATGCCGGCGCCGTTGTCGCGCACCACGATCGTCGCCTCGCCCTCGTCCGCGGTCGCCGCGAGCTCGATGCGGCCGCCTTCGCCGGTGTACTTGGAGGCGTTGTTCAGGAGGTTCGCCACCACCTGCGACAGCCGCGCGAAGTCCGCCGACAGCCACACCGGGGCAGCCGGCTGCGAGACCAGGAGGGTCTGGCCGCGCGCGTCGATCAGCGGCCGCGCGGTCTCGACGCTGTGCGCGACGATGCGCGCCAGGTCGACCGGCTCCTTCTTCAGCCCGATCTTGCCCTGGCTGATGCGCGAGACGTCGAGCAGCTCCTCGACCAGCCGCGCGAGCAGCGTGACCTGACGGTCCACCACGTCGCGCGCCATCGTCAGCTTGGGGTCGGGCGGCGCGAGGCGCCGGATCACCTCGACCGCGTTGCGGATCGGGGCGAGCGGGTTGCGGAGCTCGTGCGACAGCATCGCCAGGAACTCGTCCTTGCGGCGGTTGGCGTCCTGCAGGCTCTCCTCGGCCTGGCGCGAGCGCATGCTCTCGCGCTGCAGGCTCGAGTACAGGCGCGCGTTGTCGAGCGCGATCGCCGCGCGGCTGACCAGCTCCTGCAGCGTCACCAGGTCGCGCGGCAGCAGCCCGGGCGACGAGGCCTCGACGCCGAGCGCCAGCGCGCCTAGCGTGCGGTCGCCGACGCGCAGGGGGTAGCACAGGGTTTCGCCTTCGAGCGGCAGGCCCTCGCGCACCACGCGCTGCAGCGCGGCGCGCAGCGCCTCGGGGATTTCCGCGTAGCCGGAGGCCTTGCGCGTTTCCAGGCGGCCGCGATTCTCCTCTCTCAGAAAGACCAGTGGAGCGTCGGCTTCCGCATCGATCACCAGCGCGCCGACGTCCGCGAGCTGCGGCACCACCAGCTCGAGCAGCCGGCGCATGCCCTGCTCCAGCTCGAGCGAGGCGCCGAGCTCGTGGCTCGCGCGCGCGAGGAAGTTGGAGCGCCGCGTGGTCTCCTCGGCGGCCGCCTGGGCGGCTTCGGCCCGCGCCCGCGCCACCTGCTCCCCGGCCATGGCGCGCGTGCGCTGCTGCATCTGGTAGAGGTCGACGAACACGCGCACCTTGCTGCGCAGCACGTCGGGGTTCACCGGCGACAGGATGTAGTCCACCGCGCCGAGCGAGTAGCCCTGCGCGGTCTGCATCTCGTCGGCATACGCGGTGATGAAAATGATCGGGGTATGCGCCGAGCGCTTGTACTGCCGGATCAGGCGCGCGGTCTCCAGCCCGTCGATGTCGGGCATGTTGACGTCGAGCAGGATGACGGCGAACTCGCTGTGCAGCACCTCGCGCAGCGCCTCGGAGCCCGAGCGCACCATCACCAGGTTCTGCCCGAGCTCCTCCAGGATCGTCTTGAAGACCAGCAGCTTTTCCTGCAGGTCATCGACGACCAGGATGTTTGTTTTTTCTTCTATCGGTGCAACCATCCTCTCAGGACGGCGAGCAGGTGCAGGCGGTCGACCGGCTTGGACAGGTAGTCCCAGGCCCCGGCCTCGATGCAGCGCTCGCGGTCGCCCTTCATCGCCTTGGCGGTCACCGCGATGATCGGCAGGTCGCCGCCCTTCGGCAGCTTGCGGATCTCCTTGATGGTGGTGATGCCGTCCATCTCCGGCATCATGATGTCCATCAGCACGACGTCGATCTCGGCGTCGCTCTCCACCTTCCTGATCGCGTCGCGGCCGTTGTTGGCCGACGCGATCTCCATGCCCTGCTCGTCGAGCACGGTGGCGAGCGCGAAGATGTTGCGCATGTCGTCGTCGACGATCAGAGCGCGCTTGCCCGCCAGCACGCGGTGAGACGCGTGCAGGCTCTCGAGGAACTCGCGCTCCGCCGCCGGCATGCTGGCGATGCTCCGGTGCAGGAAGAAGTAGATGTAGTCGAGCAGCCGTTCGCTGGTGTGCGCCTCGCGCAGCGCAAGACTGCCGTCGGCCTGCTTCCAGCGCGCCAGCAGCTCGCCCGCCTTCTCGCCGAAGAACACCACCGGCAGCAGCTGCGTCATCGGCTTGTCCTCGAAGATGTCGAGCACGTCCTGCGGCTCGAGGTCGGTGGCGCTCTCGTGCACCACCAGGCAGTCGACCGCCTTGGACCTGAGGAGCTTGAGCGCCTCCTCGCCCGACCAGGCGACGAGCATCGGCACGTCGGAGGCGCCGAGGCGCTCGACGACCCCGGTGCGCGTCTCGCCCTCGGGCATCAGCAGCAGGACCTGCTTCGCCTGCCGGCCGACGTAGCCGCGCAGCTGCTCGAGCGCGCGGTCCACCAGGTCCTTCGAGGTGAGCGGCTTGGAGATGAAGCCGATCGCGCCCGAGTCGAGCGCGCGGTCGCGCGCCTCGTCGGTCGACACCACGCACACCGGCACGTGCCGCGTCGACAGGTCCGCCTTCAGCCGCTCCAGCACCCGCCAGCCCTGCATGTCGGGCAGGAAGATGTCGAGGGTCATCACCGCCGGGTGGTACTCGCGCATCATCGCGAGCGCCGCCGCGCCGGTGGAGGCGACCACGCCCTTGAAGCCCTTGTCGCGCGCCGCCTCGAGCAGGATCTTGGCGAAGCCGAGGTCGTTCTCGACGATCAGGATCACCTGGTCGCCCGGCCCGATGTCGGTGCGGTCGTCGTTCGCCTCGTTGGCGAACTGCAGCCCGGCAGGCTCCTCGGGGGAGACGACTTCCACCTGGACGGGAACCGGCTTTTCCGGCGGCGGTGCGATGCGCTGCCGCGCCTGGCGCGAGACTGTGAAGGTCTGCGGCAGGTACAGCGTGAATACGCTGCCCGTGCCGGCCGCGCTTACGAGGCGGATCTCCCCGCCGAGCAGCTTCGAGAGCTCCCGCGAGATCGCGAGGCCCAGGCCGGTGCCGCCGTACTTGCGGCTGGTCGAGCCGTCGGCCTGCTGGAACGCCTCGAAGATGATCGCCTGCTTCTCGGTGGAGATGCCGATGCCGGTGTCGCTCACCTTGAACGCGACCACGCGCTCTGCGCGCTCCAGGTCCTCGGCGTCGGCCGTCCAGCCCTCGACCGCGGGCGCGATCGAGATCGAGACGTTGCCGACGTGGGTGAACTTGAACGCGTTCGACAGCAGGTTCTTGATGATCTGCTGCAGGCGCTTGATGTCGGTGAACATGGTCTTCGGCAGCGCCGGGTCGACGCTGACCCGGAACTCGACCTGCTTCGACTCCGCCACGTGGCGGAAGGTGCGCTCGACGTAGCGCTGCAGGTCGTCGAAGCGCAGCTCGCTCGCCTCGACTGCCACGGTGCCGGATTCGATTTTCGACAAATCCAGAATATCTGCAATGAGAGCGAGGAGCTCGTTCCCGGAGGAGTGGATGGTCTTCGCGAACTCGACCTGCTTCGGGTTCAGGTTGCCCTCGGGGTTGCGCGTCAGCTGGTCGGACAGGATCAGCAGGTTGTTGAGCGGGGTCCTGAGCTCGTGCGACATGTTGGCCAGGAACTCCGACTTGTACTTCGAGGTGAGGGCGAGCTGCGAGGCCTTCTCCTCCAGGGCCTGGCGGGCCAGCTCCACCTCGCGGTTCTTGCGCTCCACCTCCTCGTTCTGGTGCGCGAGCAGGCGGGCCTTCTCCTGCAGCTCCTCGTTGGTCTGCTGCAGCTCGACCGCGAGCGACTGCGACTGCTTGAGCAGGTTCTCGGTCCGGGTGTTGGCCTCGATGGTGTTGATCACGATGCCGATCGACTCGGTGAGCTGGTCGAGGAACGCCTGGTGCGACGGGTTGAAGCGCTCGAGCGAGGCGAGCTCCATCACGCCGCGCACCTGGCCCTCGAAGATCACCGGCATCACCAGCACGTCCACCGCCGCCTGCGCGGAAAGCCCGGTGGCGATCTTGAACGCAGCCGCGGGCACGCCGGAGAGCGTGAGCTTGCGTTTCTCGATCGCGCACTGGCCGACCAGGCCTTCGCCGAGGTCGACCTCCTTGCCGTACGCGCTCTTGCCGCCCGAGGCATAGCTCGCTACGAGCTTGAGCCTGGTGTCCTCTTCCCCCGAAAGGACATAGAACTCGGCCTGCTCGGCGCCGACCACCGGTGCCAGCTCGCTCAAGATCATCTGGCCGACCGCCTCGAGGTTCCTCTGGCCCTGCAGCATCCGGCTGAACTTGGCGAGGTTGGTCTTCAGCCAGTCCTGCTCGGTGTTCTTCTGCGTGGTGTCCTTGAGGTTGCGGATCATCTCGTTGATGGTGTCCTTGAGCGCCGCCACCTCGCCTTGCGTCTCGACCGTGATCGAGCGCGTCAGGTCGCCCTGGGTCACCGACACGGCCACGTCCGCGATCGCGCGCACCTGCGTCGTCAGGTTCGCCGCGAGCTCGTTCACGTTCTCGGTCAGGTCCTTCCACGTGCCCGACGCGCCGGGCACCTTGGCCTGGCCGCCGAGCTTGCCTTCCACGCCCACCTCGCGGGCCACCGTCGTCACCTGCTCGGCGAAGGTCGCCAGCGTGTCGGTCATGTTGTTGATGGTGTCGGCGAGCGCCGCGATCTCGCCGCGCGCCTTCACCGTGAGCTTTTGCCCGAGGTCGCCGTTCGCGACCGCGGTCACCACCTTGGCGATGCCTCGCACCTGCGAGGTGAGGTTGCCGGCCATCGAGTTCACGTTGTCGGTGAGGTCCTTCCACACGCCCGACACGCCCTGCACGTCGGCCTGGCCGCCGAGGCGGCCTTCGGTACCGACCTCGCGCGCCACCCGCGTCACTTCCGCGGCGAACGACCGGAGCTGGTCCACCATCGTGTTGACGGTGTTCTTGAGCTCCAGGATCTCGCCTTTCACGTCCACCGTGATCTTCTTGGAAAGGTCGCCCGCCGCCACCGCGGTGGTCACCTCGGCGATGTTGCGGACCTGCGAGGTGAGGTTGCCCGCCATGAAGTTCACCGACTCGGTGAGGTCCTTCCACGTGCCACTGACTCCTTTCACGTCGGCCTGTCCGCCGAGCTTGCCTTCCGTTCCCACCTCGGTCGCTACCCGCGTCACCTCCGCGGCAAACGAGCGCAGCTGGTCCACCATGGTGTTGATGGTGGATTTCAGCTCCAGCACTTCGCCCTTCACGTCCACGGTGATCTTGCGCGACAGGTCGCCGAGCGCCACCGCTTTCGTCACGTCGGCGATGTTGCGCACCTGGGAAGTGAGGTTGCCGGCCATGAAGTTCACCGACTCGGTGAGGTCCTTCCAGGTGCCGGCCACGCCCTGCACATCGGCCTGGCCGCCGAGCTTGCCTTCCGTGCCCACCTCCCGCGCCACCCGCGTCACTTCCGCCGCGAACGAACGCAGCGTGTCCACCATCGTGTTGACGGTGTTCTTGAGCTCGAGGATCTCGCCCTTGACGTCCACCGTGATCTTGCGCGACAGGTCGCCCGCCGCCACCGCCTTGGTCACCTCGGCGATGTTGCGCACCTGCGAGGTGAGGTTGCCCGCCATGAAGTTCACGTTCTCGGTCAGGTCCTTCCAGGTTCCCGCGACGCCCTGCACGTCGGCCTGGCCGCCGAGCTTGCCTTCCGTACCCACTTCCCGCGCGACGCGCGTCACCTCGGAAGCGAACGAACGCAGCGTGTCCACCATCGTGTTGATCGTGGATTTCAGCTCGAGCACCTCGCCCTTCACGTCGACGGTAATCTTTCTGGAAAGGTCGCCAGCCGCCACCGCCTTGGTCACGTCGGCGATGTTGCGCACCTGGGAGGTGAGGTTGCCGGCCATCGAGTTCACGTTGTCGGTCAGGTCCTTCCAGGTTCCCGCAACGCCTTGCACGTCAGCCTGGCCGCCGAGCTTGCCTTCCGTTCCCACCTCGCGCGCCACGCGCGTCACCTCCGCGGCGAACGACGAGAGCTGGTCCACCATCGTGTTGATCGTCGCCTTGAGCTCGAGGATCTCGCCCTTCACGTCCACCGTGATCTTCTTCGACAGGTCCCCGGCCGCCACCGCCTTGGTCACGTCGGCGATGTTGCGCACCTGGGAGGTGAGGTTGCCGGCCATCGAGTTCACGTTGTCGGTCAAGTCCTTCCACGTGCCGCTCACGCCTCTGACTTCGGCCTGGCCGCCAAGTTTTCCTTCCGTACCCACTTCCCGCGCCACCCGCGTCACCTCCGCGGCGAACGACGAGAGCTGGTCCACCATCGTGTTGATGGTCGCCTTGAGCTCGAGGATCTCGCCTTTGACGTCCACCGTGATCTTCTTCGAGAGGTCGCCGAGCGCCACCGCCTTGGTTACGTCGGCGATGTTCCGCACCTGCGAGGTGAGGTTGCCGGCCATGAAGTTCACCGACTCGGTCAGGTCCTTCCACGTGCCCGACACGCCCTGCACGTCGGCCTGGCCGCCGAGCTTGCCTTCGGTGCCCACCTCGCGCGCCACCCGCGTCACCTCCGCCGCGAAGGAGGAGAGCTGGTCCACCATGGTGTTGATGGTGGATTTGAGCTCGAGCACCTCGCCCTTCACGTCCACCGTGATCTTCTTGGAGAGGTCGCCCGCCGCCACCGCCTTGGTCACGTCGGCGATGTTGCGCACCTGCGAGGTGAGGTTGCCGGCCATGAAGTTCACCGACTCGGTGAGGTCCTTCCACGTCCCCGACACGCCCTGCACGTCGGCCTGGCCGCCGAGCTTGCCCTCGGTGCCCACCTCGGTCGCAACGCGCGTCACCTCCGCGGCGAACGAGCGCAGCTGGTCCACCATCGTGTTGATGGTGGATTTCAGCTCCAGCACCTCGCCTTTCACGTCCACCGTGATCTTGCGCGACAGGTCGCCCAGCGCCACCGCCTTGGTCACGTCGGCGATGTTCCGCACCTGCGAGGTGAGGTTGCCGGCCATCGAGTTCACCGAGTCCGTGAGGTCTTTCCACGTACCCGACACGCCTTCCACCCGCGCCTGTCCGCCCAGAATTCCTTCAGTACCGACTTCCCTGGCGACGCGCGTGACTTCGGCCGCAAAAGACCGCAGCTGGTCCACCATGGTGTTGATCGTGCTCTTCAGCGTCAGGAACTCGCCCTTCACGTCCACGTCGATCTTCTTGGAGAGGTCGCCCTTGGCCACCGCGGTGGTCACGTCGGCGATGTTCCGCACCTGGGAGGTCAGGTTGCCCGCCATCGAGTTCACGTTGTCGGTGAGGTCCTTCCACACGCCGGCCACGCCCTTCACCTTCGCCTGGCCGCCGAGCTTGCCTTCCGTGCCCACCTCGCGCGCCACCCGCGTCACTTCCGCCGCGAAGTCGCCGAGCTGGTCCACCATCCGGTTGATGATCTTCGCGTTCCTCAAAAACTCGCCCTCGAGCGGCCGGCCGTCGATCTCGAGCGCCATGGTCTTGGAGAGATCGCCCTGCGCCACCGCGCCGATCACGCGCGCCGCCTCGTTGGTCGGGTGCACCAGGTCGTCGATCAGCGAGTTGATGCTGTCGACCTTCTGCGACCAGAAGCCGCGCGCGCCGGGAACCGAGGCGCGGCGCTTGAGCTTGCCTTCCTTGCCGACGAGCTGCGAAAGCTTCGCCAGCTCTTCGGCCATCGACACGTTCTGCTCGACGAGATCGTTGAACACCTCGGCGACCTTGCCGAACGCCGGCGTGCCCTGGTAGGGCAGCTTGACCGCGGCGTCGCCCTTGCGCAGCGCGACCAGCGCGCCGTAGATCTGGGTGAGCTCCTCGGCGTGGCCGACGGCGGAGACTTCGTTGTCCTTGAGCGGAAGATTCACGCGCGACTCCCTTCGAGAGATTCCTCGATTAGACGCGTCGAAATTTACAATACCAACCGCGTAGAAAGGGAACGACTTTGCTGTAGTAATGCAACTACAAGCCCGAGCGCCGTCGCTACCCGGCGACAGGCATCTACCGAGGGAGGGGCGAAGAAACGCGGAGCACTACATGACAATCCCGGTGGCGCGGGACGGGCAGCCACAGCGCCCCGGCCCATTCCTTTCCGGGCCTTTCGCGCCCACTACAACGCGAAGCGGCGTCAAAAATTGCCGTGTATCCTGCCCTTCGATGCCCGAGTCCCGGTCAAGCACGGCCGCGCAAGCCCAGGGTGCCCCCAGCGCACGGCGGCTGCGCATTCTCCTCGCCGACGACGACCGCGACGGCGCCCTGACGCTTTCGACGCTGCTGCAGCTCGAGGGCTACGAGGTGTGCGCGGTGAACGGCGGCCAGGACGCGCTCGACGCGGCGCGCACCTTCAAGCCCGACGTGATCCTGCTCGACATCGGCATGCCGAAGATCACCGGCTACGAGGCGGCGCGCCGGCTGCGCAGCCGCTACAGCGACGATTGCCCGGTGCTGGTCGCGGTCACCGGCTGGAAGCAGGCCTCCGACAAGATCCTCGCCAACCTCGCCGGCTTCGACCACCACGTGGCGAAGCCCTACGAGCCCGCCGACCTCCTCACGCTGCTGTCGAAAATCCCGCCCGCAGCTCGCTGAGCACCTTGTCGGCGGTGCGCGGCATGTTCTGCTTGAGCCACATCAGCGTCGACTGACCGAGCGGCATCTGCGTCGGCGGGCGGTGATTCGCTGCGAGCGACAGGAGAATGTCCGCGAGCGGCTGGTCGAGCACTTTCGTCGCTGCCGCGCTTACCGCCGCATCGAGCCCCGCGTGGTCGCGCGTCGGGATGAGATGCGTGTGCACCTTGCACACCGACTCGAGCGGGCCGCCGTAGGCGTCCGCGTCGAGCGGATCCATGTGGTAGGCGCAGAACAGGGAAAAGGTCTGCAGCCGCCCGAGCTCGTTCCAGTACTCTTCGAGCCGGATCGCGGCCTCGCGGTTGCCGCGCTGCCACAGGACGTCGACCATTTCGCCGTAGGCGCGCACCGCCGGGTATTGCAGCCTGAGCTCGGCGATCAGGCCGCCGACGACTTCGTGGAAGCTCTTCCACTCCGGCATGGCGCCGGCCATGAACGTCGCGAGCGTCTCTTCGGCGTCGAGCACCTTGAGCTGGCCCCGCTTGATGAACAGACCCGGATCCAGTCCTTCCCGGCCAAGCGCGGCGAAGAACTCCGCCTGGTGCGCGGAGGTGGCGATGATGAGCGCGGCCTGCCCGCGGCGCAGCCCCGCCGCCACATATTCGCCGACGGCGTGGGCGAGGACGTCGGCGTCCTGGTAGAGCTGCACGAAATGGTCGTGCTGCCCCGGTTCCTTGGTGAGATCGGACAGGTTCATAGCGCGGCTCCGTAGGTTGCCGACTGTTGCTGCTGCAAGTCCATCTTTGGTTCGAGGAACACCGCGACCTTCGAGCGGACCACGTGCGGCGCGAGCGGCTTGCGCAGGTAGTCTTCCGGCCCCGGCCGCGGCTGGCTGCGGCGGTCGTCGTGCGCGCTCATGAACAGGATCGGCACGCGGCGCAGGCGCTCAAGGCTGCGGATCGCGGCGGCGACCTCGAAGCCGTCCATCCGCGGCAGACGCACGTCGAGCAGCACCGCGGCGAATTCGTCCTTGAGGACCTGGCGCAGCGCCTCTTCGCCCGACTCGGCGAGGACCAGGCGCACGGGCAGGTCGGACAGCGCCTCGCTCAGCGCGTAGAGCGCGGCGCGGTCGTCGTCGACCAGCAGCAGGCCGGGAAGGGCCGGCGTCATTTCCCGAGGCGCCCGAGGATCGGCAGCAGCGCGCCCGGCAGCTCGCGCTTGGGAACGAACGCCAGCGCGCCGGCCTCGGTGGCGGCGATGCGCAGCGCCTCGGAGTCGATCATCGACATGATCACCACCGGGCATTCGGGGTAGAGCCGGCGCAGCTCGCGCATCACCTCGATGCCGCTGAGGCCGGGAAGCTCGAGGTTCATCAGCACCAGGTCGTGCGTCGACTTCTCCGCGTGCTGCAGGGCCTCTTCGCGATTTCGGGCTTCGACGAGCTTCAGCGGCGCAAGCAGCGAAGCGAAAAGCCAGTCGCGAAGCGAGGCGCGCAACTCGTCGTGGTGCTCAACGAGGAGAACGGAGTTCAGGGGTTGGGCGGCCATGGGTGGGGCGGACTCGATGCGCATCGTAGCCGCCGCACGCCGCGCGGGTCAGTCGGGAAGGCAGGACATGCGCTGTCGGGCCGCGCCCGACAGATCGACGTCTCAGTCGAGCGACACCAGCCCCTTCTGGATGGCGAAGCGCACCAGCCCGGCGAGGTCGCGGATGCCGAGCTTCTCGACCAGGCGCGCGCGGTAGGTCTCCACCGTCTTCTGCGACAGCGACAGGCGCTGCGCGATCTCGGCGCCGGTCCTGCCCTCGGCGAGCAGCTGCAGCACCTCGCGCTCGCGCGCCGACAGGCGGGTGAGCGGGTCGTCCTTGTTGTCGTCGGTATAGTCCTCGAGCACCACGTCGGCGACGCGGGGGCTCAGGTAGCGCTGGCCGGCGTATACCGCGCGGATCGCTTCGACCACTTCCTTGGCGGCCGAGCGTTTCACCACGTAGCCGGCGGCGCCGGCCTTGAGCGCGCGGCGCACGTACTCGCGCTGCGCGTACATGGAAAGGATGATCACGCGGCACTTCGGATCGCGCTGCAGGATCGCGCGCGTCGCGTCGGCGCCGTTCAGCTCGGGCATCGACAGGTCCATCAGCACCACGTCGGGCTGCGTGTCGCGCGCCTGCTGCACCGCCTCGCGGCCGTCGGCCACGCAGGCGATCACCTCGATGTCGCGCTCCTTCTCGACCAGGTGCTTCACGCCCTCGGCTACTACGCTGTGGTCGTCGGCGATCAGGACGCGGATCGGCATGGGCGCTCCGGGGTAACCTAAAGCGGAACGCGGGCGCGCACGGTGGTTCCCGCGCCCGGCGACGATTTCAGCTCGATGCGCCCGCCCGCGGCCTCGGCGCGCTCGCGCATGGTGCTCATGCCCAGGCGCCCGCGCGGCGCCGCCGCGGCATCGAAGCCCTTGCCGTCGTCGCGCACCTCCAGAGCCACGCCGTCCTCTCCTGCCGAGATCTCGATGCCCACATTACTAGCACGCGCGTGTTTCACCACGTTGTTGAGCGCCTCCTGCGCGATGCGAAACAGCGCCGCCGCCGCCTCGGGACGCAGCTTCTTGGTCGCGTCCGGGGCGAGGTCGGCGACGGCGACCTTCAGGCCGGTGCGTTGCGCGAGCTCCTCGCCATGCCAGGTGAGCGCGTCGCCCAGGCCGTACTCGTCGAGCAGCGGCGGGCGCAGCTCGGCCATCACGCCCTCGATCGATTCGAGCGTCCGGCCCACGAGCGCCACCGCGTCCTCGAGGCGCTGGCGCAGCTCGGGCGGGGCCTCGAGCTGCGCGAGGACGATGTCGAGCTGGATATTGAGGGCGGACAGCGTCTGCCCGACGCGGTCGTGCAGCTCGCGCGCGATGCGCCGGCGCTCGGCCTCCTCGGCCTGCACCAGGCGCCGGGTCAGCGCGTGCAGGTCGGCCGCCGCCTGCCGCAGCGCGGCCTCGGAATGGCGCTGCTCGGTGACGTCGAAACAGGCGCCGAACATCTTGACCGGCCGGCCCTCGGCGTTGCGCACCACCGCGCCGTGGCTGCGCAGGTAGCGCACCTCGCCGCCGGGCCGCACCACGCGCTCCTGCATCTCGACGTCGCGGCCGTCCATCAGGACCCGCGCCACCATGGTGCCGACCTGCTGGCGGTCCTCGGGGTGCACGCGCTCGAGGTAGTTCTCGAAGCTCGGCTGGAAGCTCTCCGGGGTCACCCCGTAGATGCGGTAGAGCTCGTCGGACCACGCCAGGCGCCCGCTCGCGGGGTCCCATTCCCAGCAGCCGAGCCCGGCGATCTTCTGCGCCTCGGCGAGCAGCGTGCGCTGCTCGCGCAGCGCCTGCTCGGCGCGCTTGAGCTCGGTGACATCGGTCTCGATGCCGCCGACGCCGGTCGCCTTCCCGGCCGCGTCGAACACCGGGAACTTGACCACCAGGCTGATGCGCTCCCCGCTCTCCTCGTGCTGCATCGGCTCGCCGCGCGCGATGACCTCGGCGTCGTTTCTCGCCAGGGCGTGCGCCAGTTTTTGCGGGAACAGTTCTGCGTCGGTGCGGCCGATCACCTGCTCGCGCCGGACCGCGTAGCGCTCGAGGAAGCGCTGGTTGACGAAGCGGTAGCGGCCGTCGGCGCGCTTCAGGAACATGACCGACGGGCTGTGCGAGGTGAACGCGTGCAGGCGCGCCTCGCGCTCGCGCAGCTGCTCCTCCATGGCGCGGCGCTCGGCGATGTCCTCGACCTGCGCCACCAGGCGCGTCACCCTGCCCTCGGCGTCGACGATGCGCGAGACGTTGAGGCGCGTCCAGACGGCGCGGCCGTCGCGGCGCAGATAGCGCTTCTCCAGCTCCACGCGCTCCACCGCGCCGCTCAGCACCTGCTCGAAGCTGCGCTGTGTCGCGGCGGCGTCGTCGGGGTGGGTCAGGTCGAAGATCGTCATGCGCAGCAGCTCGTCTTCGCCGTAGCCGAGCAGCGCGAGGAAGCTCGCGTTGGCAGCGATGTAGCGCCCCGAGGCGTCGGCGACCGTGATGCCGATGGGCGCCTGGTTGAAAGTGGCGGCGAAGAGCTGCTCGCGCTCGCGCGCGAGGTGCCGCTCGGTCATGTCGCGCGTCACCTGGGCGAAGCCCTTCAGCTCGCCTTCCTTCCCGCGCAGCGCGGTGATCACCACCTCGGCCCAGAAGCGGCTGCCGTCATTGCGCACGCGCCAGCCCTCGCCCTCGAAGCGGCCCTCGGCCGCGGCCTGCGCGAGCGCCTGCTGCGGCCTGCCGGCGACGCGGTCCTCGACCGGAAAAAACAGCGAGAACTGCCGGCCGATGATCTCGTCGGGGCGGTAGCCCTTGATGCGCTCGGCGCCGGCGTTCCAGCTCATCACGCGGCCGCCCGGGTCGAGCAGGCAGATGGCGCAGTCGGTGACGCTGGAGACCAGCAGGCGGAACTGCTCGTCGCTCGGGTCGTCCCCGCGGGCGATGCGGGCGGCTATGCGCGTGTCGAGCTCCATGCCGGGGATCGCATCATAATCCCGCTACAGCAGATTCGGAACCTTGCTACAGACGCCGGCCTCCAGCCATCCTAGCATCGCCCGGGCATCCCAAGAAGACTCATGAATCCCCGCAAGCTGCGCATTCTCATCGCCGACGACAACCGCGACACGGTGCTGACCCTGACCATGCTGCTTAGCGAGGAAGGTCACGAGGTGCGCGGCGTCTATACCGGCACCGATGCGCTCAGGGCCGCGCGCATGCTCGCCTACGACGCCGTGATCCTCGATGTCGAGATGCCCGAGCTCTCCGGCTACGCGATCGCCCAGGAGCTGCGCATGCACTACTACGCGGCGCGGGCGCCGCTCCTGATCGCGATTTCGGGCAAGTGGAACAAGCCTTCCGAGAAGCTGCTGGCGCAGGCGGTGGGGTTCGACCACCACCTCGAGAAGCCCTGCGATCCGCAGGTGGTGCTGCGCCTGCTCGCGCGGGTCGCGCTGCGCGCGCTGGAGCCTACTTAGGAAGCTCCCGCCGGGCGCGCTCGGCCCGCGCGTCGGGCAGCGAGATCTCGGGCTCCCAGTTGACGTCGACGGTGGTCGAGAGGTAGCGCGTCAGCCCGATGATCAGCCGCAGCCGGTCCTTGGCGAGGCGCACCGGCAGCTCGTCGAGCGTGAGCTGGGCCTGCTCGCGGATCTGCTCCAGCTTGGCGAGGATTTCTTCTTTGTGGTGCATCCAGTGAGCTTTTTACCCCTCCGTCCGGCGGCGGTATATCGGTCCACCACGAAATTGCTGTAGCGCCGGCACGACAGGAAGTCGCTTTACACTTCGCCATGAGCGCCGTCTCCCTCGCCGGTATCCGCGCCGCCGCGGCGCGCATCGCCGGCGCAGTCGAGCACACACCCTGCCTGCCCAGCCGCACGCTGTCGAAGCTCACCGGCGCGGAGGTGTTCCTCAAGTTCGAGAACCTGCAGTTCACCGCCTCTTTCAAGGAGCGCGGCGCGCTGAACAAGCTGCTGTCGCTCGACGCGGCCGAGCGCAAGCGCGGCGTGATCGCGATGAGCGCGGGCAACCACGCGCAGGCGGTCGCCTACCACGCGGCGCGGCTCGGCATCCCGGCGCTGATCGTGATGCCGAAGGGCTCGCCCAACACCAAGATCAAGAACACCCGGATCCACGGCGCGACCGTGGTGCTGGAGGGCGAGAACCTGCTGGAAGCGGCGAACCACGCGCATGCGCTGGCAAGCCGCGACAACCTGGTGTTCGTGCACCCCTACGAGGACCCCCTGGTCGTCGCCGGCCAGGGCACCGTCGCGCTCGAGATGCTCGAGGCGGTGCCGGACCTCGACGTCCTGGTCGCGCCGGTGGGCGGCGGCGGCCTCGTCTCGGGCATGGCGATTGCCGCCCGGGCGCTGCGCCCCTCGATCCGGATCTACGGCGTGGAATCGGAGAGCTACCCCTCGATGCGCCAGCGCCTGGACGGCCGGCCGGTCGAGTGCGGCGGCGACACCATCGCCGAGGGCATCGCGGTCAAGGACGTCGGCAACATTGCCTTTGCCATCATCCGCGAGCTGGTGTCCGAGGTCATGGTGGTGCGCGAGGAGACCATCGAGCGCGCGGTGGTCGCGCTGATCGAGATCGAGAAGACCGTCGCCGAGGGCGCCGGCGCAGCGGCGTTGGCCGCGCTGCTCGAATATCCTTCTATTTTTCAGGGAAAACGCGTAGGACTACCCATCTCCGGCGGCAACATCGACAGCCGCGTGCTCGCGTCGGTGCTGATGCGCGGCCTGGTGCGCGACGCGCGGCTGGTGCGCCTGCGGGTCACCATGCCCGACGTCTCGGGCAGCCTCGCCCGGGTCGCCGGGCTGATCGCCGAGGCCGGCGGCAACATCGTCGAGGTGCAGCACCAGCGCGTGTTCAGCGCCGCGTCGGTGAAGTCGCCCGAGGTCGAGTTCCTGGTCGAGACGCGCGACCGCGACCACACCGAGCATCTGGTGGAGTTATTGCTGCGAAATGGCGTGAAAACGACCCTGCTCTGACCCCTGCTACTTCGGCTTGAGGCCGAGCGCCTTGGCGAAGGCGGCGAGGTGGGCCGACTGCTCCTCGATCGAGGCGGCGAGCTCGGCCGGGGTGCCGGGGCTGACGATCTGCCCGGTCTGCGTCATGCGCTCGACGATCACCGGGTCGGAGAGCTCGGCCTTCACGTCGGCGGCGATGCGCTCGCGCACCGCTTCGGGCAGGTTGCTCGAGCGCGCGGCGATCAGCCCGACCAGGCCGTCGAAGTTGAGCCCGGGGAAGCCCTCCTCCGCCACCGTCGGGAAGTCGAGCCCCGGCACCCGCCCGCGGTTCTGGATCGCGAGCACCTTGACGCGGCCGGCCTGCGCCTGCGAGCGCACGATCGCGTAGGCCGAGGAGTAGAAGTGCAGGCGCCCCTCGACCAGGTCGGTGAGCCCGGCCACCGGGTTCTTGTAGGAGATCTTCACCGCGTCGAGGCCGGCGCCCTTCAGGTAGCCGGCGACGACCAGGTCGGTGACGCCGGTAATGGTCGACCAGTTCATCTTGCCCGGCTGCGCGCGCACCGTCGCCATCAGCTCTTTCAGCGAATTGACGTTCAGCGAGGCCGGCACCGCGATCACCACCACCGTGCTCGACACGCGCGCCACCGGCTGCAGCTCGCGCGGGTCGTAGGGGATGTTGTCGAGCTGGTAGGGATGGCCGACGAACGAGGACGACGGCCCGTAGAGCAGCGTGTGGTCGTCCTTCGCGGAGATCACGGCGTTGATGGCGATCACGCCTTCCCCGCCCGGCCGGTTCTCCACCACCACCGGCTGGCCCCAGCGCTTGCCGAGACGCTCGGCGAGCAGGCGCCCGGTGATGTCGGCGCCCGAGCCCGGCCCGAGCGGCAGCACGAACTTGACGGTGCGGCTCGGCCAGGCCTGCGCCTGCGCCGCGAGCGGCAGGATAGGGAGAACTGCGGCGAGAACCGCGATCAGCAGCTTTTTCATGTCCATCCTCCTCTATTCATTGTAGACAGAGATCTCGACCAGGTTGAGGTCGGGATCGCGCACATAGACCGACTGCATCGGGCCGAGGGCGCCGGTCTTCGCCACGGGACCGTCGAGCAGGGCGATGTTGTTCTTCTTCAAGGTCCGTATTACTTCATCGAGTGGAATGCCGGCGATGAAGCACAAGTCGAGCGTGCCCGGCGCGGCGACGTGCGCGCGCGGGGTGAATTCCTTGCCCCACTCGTGCAGGTTGATCTTCTGCGCGCCGAACTTCAGCGCAAGGCGGTTGCCGGCGAATTTCTCGAGCGACATGCCGAGCACTTCGGTGTAGAAGCGGATGCAGGCTTCGCGGTCGCGCGTGGTGAGGACGATGTGGTCGATGCGCTCGATCATATGGTTTTCGTTTTTCTGAGCTCCGAAATCTCCGCGCCGCTGTACCCCGCGCCGCGCAGCACCTCGTCCGTATGCTCGCCGAGCCTCGGTGCGGCCGAGCGGATCGCGCCGGGCGTGGCCGAGAGCTTGGGCACGATGCCGGGGACCCTGAGCGGCTCGCCGTCGCCCGCGACGACGCGCTCGATCATGCCGCGCGCGGCATAGTGCGGGTCGGCCGCGATATCCGCCGCGCTGTAGATCCTGCCGGCTGGCACCTCGGCTTCTTCCATGATTTTCAGAATTTCAGGCAAATCCCTTTGTGACGTCCACGCCGCGATCGCCGCATCGATGCGCTCCATCTGCGCGGCGCGGCCGTCGTTGCGCGCGAGCGCCGGGTCGTCGCGCAGGTCGACGCGCCCGATCGCGGTCATCAGGCGCTGGTACAGGCTGTCGGCGTTGCCCGCGATCAGGACGTAGGAGCCGTCGCGGCACGGATAGAGGTTGGAGGGCGCGATCCCCGGCAGCGTGGCTCCGGTGCGCTCGCGCACGTAGCCGTCGGCGTCGTACTCGGGCAGCAGGCTCTCCATGCAGTTGAACATCGCCTCGTAGAGCGCGACGTCGACGATCTGGCCCTTGCCGGAATGCAGCGCCATCAGGGCCCCGATCACGCCATGCAGCGAGGCGACGGTGTCGCCGATCGACAGGTTCGGCCGCGCCGGCGGGCGGTCGGGAAACCCGGTGATGTAGCGGAATCCCGCCATGCCCTCGGCGATCGCCGCGAAGCCGGGGCGGCTGCGGTAGGGGCCGGTCTGCCCGTAGCCCGAGACGCGCACCAGGACGAGCCTCGGGTTCTCGCGCGAGAGCACGTCCCACCCGAGGTTCCATTTCTCGAGCGCGCCGGCGCGGAAGTTCTCGATCACGATTTGCGCCGCGCGCGCCAGGCGGCGCACGATCTCCTGGCCCTGCGGGCGGCGCAGGTCGCAGGTCACCGACTTCTTGTTGCGCGATTGCACGTGCCACCACAGCGACACGCCGTTGCGCATGCGGCGCCACTTGCGCAGCGGGTCGCCCTCGCCCGGCGGCTCGATCTTGATCACCTCGGCGCCGAAGTCGGCGAGCGTCTTGCCGCAGAACGGCCCGGCCACCAGCTGGCCGAGCTCCAGCACTCTTATTCCATGCAGAGGCCCTATGGCCTATTTCCTCTTCAGGAGGCGCAAGGGGTTGTATTCCATTACGACCTCGCCGCGCTGGTTGACCACCTTGTTCGCGAAGCGCACCAGGCCGCGGCTGCCTTTCGAGGCGGGGCGATGCTCGATCACCTCGCATTCGACATGGATCGTGTCGCCCACCACCGTTGGCGCCTTCACGTCCAGGCTGGCGTTGAGGAACGCGAGGCCGGTGTCCTGCATCGTCGGCAGCAGCAGCCCCTCGGCGAAGGAATACACCAGCGCGCCGGGCACCAGGCGCTTCCCGCCTTCGTCCTCGACGGTGAAAAGCTCCTCGGTGAGCCACGCGAGATTGGTGAACGCCGCGAGGTCGGCCTCCGAGATGGTGCGCCGGTGGGTGCGGAACCGCATGCCGACCTTCAGGTCCTCGAACGTGAAGCCGCGGCCGACGATTCGCATGTGGCATTCTAGCGAACCGTGACCGATTCCCTGGGCCACCGCGCCAAGTTCGCCGTGCTCGCGCCGTCGACCAACACCTCGGTGCAGCCCGAGTTCGACGCGATGCGGCCGCGGGGCGTCACCAATCACCATTCGCGTCTGATCATTCCCGACATGCGCGTCAGCGGCGACCGCTCGTTCATGGTGATGATGGACGCGATCCGCGCCGCGCTGTTCCCGGCGCTCGAGGCGGCGCTCACCTGCGACCCGGACTACGTCGTGCTTGGAATGTCCGCAGAAACGTTTTGGGACGGCTTGAAGGGCTCGACCCAGCTGAAAAGACGTCTTCTCAAGACGGCAAAACGCGGTGTCGCGATGGGTTCCGACTCATGCCGCGCGGCGCTGCGCGCCTACGGCCGCGGCATCCGGCGCCTCGGCGTGATCACGCCCTACATGCCGGTCGGCGACCGGCAGGTGCGCCGCTTCTTCACCGAATGCGGCTACCAGGTCGTCAACCTGCTCGGGCTCAAGTGCAGGAGCCCGACGCTGATCGCGCACGAATCGAAGGAGACGCTGCGCGACGCAATCCTGCGGGTGAACCGCGGGCGCGTGGACGCGGTGGTGCAGGTCGGAACCAACCTCGCGATGGCCGAAGTGGCGGCGTCAGCCGAGTTCTGGCTCGGCAAGCCGGTGATCGCGATCAATACCGCGACCTACTGGTACGCGCTGCGCGACTACGGCATCCGCGACAGGATCACCGGCTGGGGATCGCTCCTCGCGGAGCACTGAATGAATTCTTCAGCGGATTACTTCGTGGTCGTGCCGGTGCTGCCGCCGACGCTGCCGCTGCCGCTCGTGCCGGGCAACGGCGCCGGAACCGGGGCCGGCGTGGGCACGGTGGTCGTGGCCGAGCCTCCGGTCGTCGCGCTGCCGGAAGCGCCGGCGCCTGCGCCCGCGCGCGCGTCGCGCTGGCAGTTTTCGCGCTCGGCGCCGAGCAGGCCGGCGCACTTGGTGAGGTCGACCCCGCCCGACGCGCCGGCCGAGCCGGACACGCTGGTGTCGCTGCTGCCGGACATCGTGCCGCCCGCCGCGGGAGCGGTCGTGCTGGAGGAGGCGCCGGCCGAGCCGGACGCGCCTGCGCTTGTGCCCGAGCCCGTGGACTGCGCGAACGTCGCGCCGGAGAGGGCAAGAAGCGCCGCAGCAGTGGCCGCGGTGAGTACTTTGAGCGTCATATGCGAGATCTCCTGAAGGATGGGTGAGTGTTGCGGCCCTCCGCCTCGCAAGGACCATGCCGACAGCTTGCTGCAAGCTGGACGAAACGTTTCTAGCCCGGCCCCAGGATGAATCCAATTCCACGCGCCATCAGCGCGGCGAACAGCAGGATCAGCACCACCCCGAGGAGCTCGAGACTCAGTAGCCGGCGGATCGTGCGCAGCGTCGCCGCATCGGCTCGCGGCGCTTCGCTTTTCCTCCAGGAAATGAACTTCATCGTCGGGTAGATCGACAACAGGGCCACAACGATAAACGCCGTAAGCTTGGCGATGAAAGCCGCGTTGTGGAAGTAGAACGCCGCGCCCTTCTCGAAATAGAACACCCGCAGCAGCCCGACCGCCAAGACCGCGGCCGCCGACATGCCGATCACCATGTCCGCGAGTGCCAGCCGGCGCACCGTCGCGGTCGTGATCTCCTGCCGGATCAGCACGATCTCGACGATGAGCGCCGCGACCAGCGCGAACGCCGCGAGGTGGTGCAGAAACGCAAGGAAAGCGCTCATATAAGATGTATCAGTAGGACTTCGGCAGGCCGAGCACGCGCTCGGCGATGTAGCACAGGATCAGCTCGCGGCTCACCGGCGCGATGCGCCCGACGAAGGACTCGCGCAGGTAGCGCTCGACGTGGTACTCGGCGGCGTAGCCGAAACCGCCGAAGGTCATCACCGCCTGCTGGCAGGCGTCGAAGCAGGCCTCGCCGGCGAGGTACTTGGCGGCGTTCGCCTCGGCGCCGCAGGGCTTGCCGGTGTCATATAAGGAAGCGGCCTTGAACGCCATCAGGTTCGCCGCCTCGAGCGCCATCCAGTTGGCCGCGAGCGGGTGCTGGATCGCCTGGTTCTGGCCGATCGGCCGGTCGAACACGACGCGCTCCTTCGCGTAGCGCGCCGCGCGCGCCACGGCGCAGCGCCCGAGCCCGACCAGCTCCGCCGCGATCAGGATGCGCTCCGGGTTCATGCCGTGCAGGATGCACTCGAAGCCCTGGCCTTCCTCGCCGATGCGGTCGGACTCGGGCACCGGCAGGCCGTCGAAGAACACCTGGTTGGAGTCGACCGCGTGCCGGCCCATCTTCTCGATCTCGCGCACCTCGACGTGCTGGCGGTCGAGGCCGGTGTAGAACAGCGTCAGCCCTTCGCCGGTCGTCGCGAGCAGCAGCACCTTCTCCGCCACCTGCGCGGTGGAGATCCACACCTTCTGGCCGGAGACGTAGTACTTGCCGCCGCGCTTTTCGGCTTTCGTCTTTATCTTTTTCGTGTTCAACCCCGTATTGGGCTCGGTGACCGCGAAGCAGGCGCGCTCCTTGCCGGCGATCAGCGGCGGCAGCATGCGCTGCTTCTGCTCCTCGCTGCCGTAGATCACCACCGGGTTCAGGCCGAAGATGTTCATGTGGACCGCCGAGGCGCCGGAGAACCCGGCGCCCGACTCGGAGATCGCCTGCATCATCACCGCGGCCTCGACGATGCCGAGCCCCGAGCCGCCGTACTCCTCCGGCATGGCGATGCCGAGCCAGCCGTCGCGCGCGAACGCCTGGTGGAAGTCCGCCGGGAAGCCGCCCTTGCGGTCGCGCTCGAGCCAGTAGTCGTCGCCGAAGCGCGCGCACAGCTTCGCGATCGCCTCGCGGATGCGCTCCTGCTCCGGGGAGAACGAAAAATCTACTTTGCGTCTCCTGCCTTTGGGGGAATCCAGTTGTGGAGGGCGATGCCCCCGTCCACCAGAATCGACGCCCCGGTGACGTAGGCGCCGAATCTTTCCGAGAGTACCGCGACGGCCATCGCCGCGACGTCGGCCGGTTTTCCGAAGCGGCCGAGCGGTATGGTCTTTTCCATTCCGGGCAGGCCCTTGAATCCTTCTCCGGGAATGGCGCCGGGGACGATCGCATTGACGCGAATGCCGTGCGGCCCGAGCGCGCGGGCGAGCTCCTTCACCAGCATCGTCTGCCCCGCCTTGGCGGCGCTGTAGTGCGGCAGGTTGCGCGGCGACTCGGCATGCAGGGAGGTGGTGATCAGCATGCGGCCCCCGATCTTCTTCTCGATCATGTGATGACCAAGAATTTGCGAAATTACAAAGGCAGCATCGAGGTTCACCGAGAGCATGTCGCGCCACTCGTCGTAGGTCACGCGCAGCGCGGTCTGCGATTCCTGGCGCTGAGGGCTCGCGGCGTGCACGAAGATCGAGACCTGTCCGAGACGCCGGATCGCGTCCTCGGCCAGGCGGATGGTTTCTTTTTCCCTGGAAAGATCAGCCTGTTCCACGTCGGCGCGAAAGACGCGCGCGCCCTCTTGTTCCAGGGCATCGGCGATCGCCTTGCCGATGCCCCGCGCCGCGCCGGTCACCAGCGCGGTATCGCCCTCAAGCAGCCTCAACGGCTTCCTTCAGGGAAAGTTTCTTTCGTACCAGCAGGAGGTACGCGGTGGGGATCACGAACAGCGTGAACAGGGTGCCCACCAGCAGGCCGCCGACGATCACCCAGCCGATCGCCTGGCGCGCCTCGGCCCCGGCGCCCACGGCGAGGGCGAGCGGCAGCGCGCCGAGCACCATCGCGCCGGTGGTCATCAGGATCGGGCGCAGGCGCAGCGTCGCCGCCTCGACCACCGCTTCCCTCGGCGTCATGCCGCGCTCGCGCAGCTGGTTGGCGAACTCGACGATCAGGATGCCGTGCTTGGTAATCAGGCCGATCAGCATCACCAGCCCCACCTTGGAGTACACGTTGAGCGTACCGCCCGTGAGCCAGATCGCAGCCAGCGCTCCGAGGCCGGCGAGCGGCACGGTGAGCATGATGACGAACGGCGAGACGAAGCTCTCGAACTGCGCCGACAGCATGAGGTATATGAACAGCGCCGCGAACAGGATCACGAACGCGAGACCCGCGCCGGACTCGCGGAACTCGCGCGACGCGCCGTCCAGGTCGGTGCGGAAGCTCTGGGAAAGGGTTTCTTTCGAGGCCCGGTCCAGGAAATCGAGCGCCTCGCCAAGCGTCGAGCCCGGCGCCACGTTGCCGGTGATGATCACCGCGCGCGCGCGGTTGAAGTGGTTGAGCTCCTTCGCCGCCACGGTCTCGCGCACGCGCACCAGGTTGGAGAGCTGCACCAGGCTGCCGTCACGGGCGCGCACGTAGATCGAGGTGAGGTCGGCCGGGGTGTTGCGGTCCTTGGCCTCGAGCTGCACCACCACGTCGTACTGTTTGCCCTCGCGCTTGAAGCGCGTCACCTGCCGGCCGCCGAGCAGAGTCTCGAGCGTGCGCCCGATCACCTCGACGTCGATGCCGAGCGCCGCCGCCTTCTCGCGGTCGATGTCGACCGAGAGCTGCGGCTTGTTGAGCTTCAGGTCCGAATCGGCGTTGACGATCGCGCCCGATTCACGCGCACGCGCAAGCAGCTTCTCCGTGACGGCATCCAGCTCCTCGTAGGAGTTGCCCTGCACCACGTACTGCACCTGGGGCGTGCGAAAGCCCTGGCCGAGCGAGTTCGGGTTCACAGGGAACGCGAGCACGCCGGGGAGCGCCGCGGCGAGCCTGGGCGCCATCTCCGCGGCGATCTCGCGCGTCTTGCGGCTGCGCTCCTCCCACGGCGCGAGCTGCGTGAAGGTGATGCCGAAGTTGACCGGGTTCGGGCGCTCCAGCCCCGGCGCCACCACCGCGAACATGCTCTTGATCTCGGGCACCTCGCTGTACATCCGCTCCGCCGCGCGCACGTAGCCGTCGGTGTATTCCATCGACGCGCCCTCGGGCGCATTGATGAGCGTCAGGAAGAAACCGCGGTCTTCCAGCGGCGAGAGCTCCTGCCTGAGCTTTTGATAGACCAGGACCGTACCGGCGATGACCAGCGCGAATGCAGCCAGGGGGAGGAAAGGCTTCCTCAAGGTAAAGCTTACGGCGCCGCGGTAGCCGCGCGTCATCGCGGCGAAGAAGCGCTCCATCGCGAGATACAGGCCGCCGTGCTTCTCGTGCGACTTCAGGATCTTCGAGCACATCATCGGCGTGAGCGTGAGCGCGACGAAGCCGGACACCGCGACCGCGGCGGCGACCGTGAGCGCGAACTCGGCGAAGAGTTTCCCGGTGTTGCCGGGCACGAACGCGACCGGCGCGAACACCGCGGTCAACGTCAGTGACATGGCGACGACGGCGAACGCGATCTCGCGCGCGCCGTCGGCGGCGGCCTGCGCCGGCGGCTTGCCCATCTCCACGTGCCGGTGGCAGTTCTCGAGCACCACGATCGCGTCGTCGACCACCAGGCCGATGGCGAGCACCACGCCGAGGAGCGTGAGCACGTTGATGGTGAAGCCCATGACGTACAGGAAGAACAGCGAGCCGACGAGCGACACCGGGATGGTGACGAACGGGATGAGGGTCGAGCGCAGCGAGCGCAGGAACACGAAGATCACCGCCATCACCAGCAGCACCGCCTCGCCCATCGCGCGGTACACCGACTGGATCGAGCGCTCGATGAACAGCGACGAATCGAACGCCACCTGGAGCTGCATGCCCGCGGGCAGCCCCGGCTGGATGCGCCCCATCTCCTGCTTCACCGCCTGCGCCACCGACAGCGTGTTGGCGGTCGATTGCTTCACCACGCCGAGGCCGAGGCCGGGCTGGCCGTTGCGGCGGATCACGCTGCGCTCGTCGAGCGCGCCGAGGCGCGCCGAGCCCACGTCGCGCAACCTGACCGGGTAGCCCCGGTTCTCCACGATGATCATGGTGTTGAACTGCTCGGCGGTGCGCAGGTCGGCTTCCGCCAGCACGGTGAACTCGCGCCGCGACGACTCGATGCGCCCGGCGGGCAGCTCGACGTTCTGGCGCCTGAGCGCGTTCTCCACGTCCTGCGGCGTGAGCGAGTAGGCGGCGAGCCGCTCGCGGTCGAGCCAGATGCGCATCGCGTAGCGCCGCCCGCCGCCGATGATCACCGAGGCGACGCCGGGCAGCGTCTTTAGTCTATCTACGATGGTGCGGTCGGCGTAGTCCGAGAGCTCGAGCGAGGAATGCTTTTCGCTGGAGAGGCCGAGCCAGATGATCGCCTGCGCGTCGGCCTCGATCTTCGACACCACCGAGTCGTCCGCGGCCTCGGGCAGCAGCGCGCGCACCCGCGCCACGCGGTCGCGCACGTCGTTCGCCGCCGCGTCGACGTTGCGCTCGGGCACGAACTCGACCGTGATCTGGCTCACCTCCTCGCGCGAGACCGACCTCACGGTGCGCACGCCCTCGATGCCGGAGATCGAGTCCTCGAGCGGCTGGGTGATCTGCGACTCGGTCACCTGAGGGCTGGCTCCCTTGTAGACGGTGCGCACCGACACCACCGGGGTGTCGATCTTCGGGTACTCGCGCACCGAGAGGCGCGAGAACGAGATCGCGCCGAGCAGCACGATCATCAGGCTCATCACGGTGGCGAGCACCGGGCGGCGGATGCAGAGCTCGGGCAGTCGCACGCGCTAGCCGCCCTTCTTGCCGGGGATCTCGGCCGCGGGCTTCCCGCTCGGGATGATCGAGACCTGCATTCCCGGCGCGAGCCGCTGCGTGCCCTCGGTGACCACCACGTCGCCGGCGGCGAGGCCTTTCACGATCTCGACCTCGCCGACCTTGCGCGTCCCCGTCTGCACGGGGACCAGGCCGGCCTTTCCGTCCAGCACGCGCCACACGTAGCTGTCCTGGCCGCGCGGCACGATCGCCTCCTCCGGGATCCAGACCGCGTTCTCGCGCACCCCGAGCGTGAGTTGCACGCGCGCGAACATCCCGGGCCTGAGCTTGAGCTCCGGATTGGCGACGCGCGCGCGCGCCAGCACGGTCCGGGTCTGCTCGTCGACCGCGGGCTCGATGGCGTAGATCTTTCCCGCGAAGCTCGCCTGCGGGAAGGCGTCGACCGCGATGCTCACCGCCAGCCCGCTCTTCAGCTGCGCGAGCAAGGTCTCGGGCACGCGGAAATCGAGCTTGAGCTGGTCGATCTTCTCCAGGCGCGCGATGTCGGTGCCGGCGGCGACGTAGGCGCCCTCGCTCACCTGGCGCAGCCCGGCCACGCCGCTGAACGGCGCGCGGATCTCGGACTTCGCGAGCTTGGCCTCGTCCTCGCGCTGCTTGGCGAGCGAGCGGGCGTAGCTCGACTGCGCTTCATCGAGCGCCTGCTGGCTGATGAAGCCCTTCTTGCGCAGGTCCGCGGCGCGCTCCAGGCGCTGCTTGTCGAGGCCCGCCTGCGCCCGCGACGAGGCGACCAGCGCGCGGGTCTCGGCGGCATCGAGGGTCGCGAGCAGCGCGCCCTTCTTCACGCGCTGGCCCTCGTCGAAGGCGATGCGCTCGATGCGCCCGGCGACCTCGGGGCGGATCACGATCGCCTCGTCGGCGCGCAGGCTGCCGATCGCGCCGGTCTCGAGCGTCGCGCGCGCGAGCTTCGCCGGCACGGCCTTGACCGGAACGGCGGCCGGCGGCTTCTGCGCCCAGGCCGGAACCGCGAAACACAGGAGCAAAGCGGCGGCGATACGCACCGCCGGATTCTACTCGGTAGCCGATCCGCTACAGGGCGTTAACGCGCCTGCGACTTGGGCCTGGAGCTTGCCCGTCTCATGATTGCGCCATGGAAAGACCGGCCCTCATCGCGACCGACTGCGGCGGTGCGCCTGCATCCCGGGCCACCGTCTATTCCCGCACGCTGCAGCGCGCCTGCGAGGTGCTTGGCGGACTGCAGCCGCTTGCGAAGCACTTGGGCGTCGCGGCCGACGACCTCGCCCGCTGGATCGACGCCCGGGGCGAACCCCCGCTCAATGTTTTTCTCGCGGCCGTCGATGTAGTGCTGCTGCACGCCGACCGCAGCCGCGGCAGCGCCTGAGGTGTTTCCGGGCTTGTAGTGCTTACTGCGATTGTGCAGGCGTGCAAGGTTGGGCGACCATCATGCGCCGTGGCAACAGGGAGAAAAAAACCAATGGTCGCAAAGGTCTACGTCAGGACATTGCAAAAGGCCGCCGAGCTGAGCGGCGGACAGAAAAAGCTCGCGCGCTACCTGCGCGTGCCGCTCGCCGAGCTCGAGAAATGGATCGCCGGGAGCAGCCCCCCGCCGATCAACGTGTTCCTCAAAGCGGTCGATTTCGTGCTCGAGGAGACGCCGTCCCCGGCGGCGGGTTCCGAGCCCGAGGAACCGGCGCCGCGCGATTGCGCCACCGGCGACGGCTCGCCGGTAATGCTCTAGGGCCCCGCCTTCGCGCGCTTCGCCGCCAGGCGCTCGCGCGTCTTGGCGGTCTCGACCACGAAGCGCACGTGCTTGCCGCGCCCGACCTCTTCGATCGGGTCTTTCACGGAAAAACTGAACACGACCTTGCGCCGGTCGATTTCCGTGACCTTCGCTTCTATGGTGACCTGCAGGCCCAGCGGCGTCGCGGCGAGGTGGTCGATCGAGACGTGCGCGCCGACCGAGTCTTCGCCCGGGTCGAGGTGCGCCAGCAGGAAGTCGCGGCAGGTGTACTCGACGTCGCTCACCATGCGCGGCGTGGCGTACACCATGCATTCCTTGCCCATGAAGCCGATGCAGCGCTCTTCGTCGACCGTGATCGCCCTTTTTGCCTCCAGGCCGGTCTTCAGCGAGCTCTTCATGGCGCCTTGTAGCCGGCGCGCGCCACCGCCTTTCTCATCTCGGCGATGCCCGCCTTTGCCGGATCGTAGGTGACCGTTGCGCTCGCCTGGGCGAGCGATACGTCGACCTTCTGCACGCCCGGGACGCCCGAGAGCATGCGCGTCACGCTCTTCACGCAGCCGTCGCAGTCCATGCCCTCGACCCTGAGCTCAACGGTTTCCATCAAAGCCTCGCTCGTCTCAACCGCAGCGCGTTGCCGACCACCGACACCGAGCTCAGCGCCATCGCCGCGCCGGCGAAGATGGGCGACAGCAGCAGCCCGAACGCCGGGTAGAGCGCGCCCGCGGCGAGCGGCACGCCGAGCGCATTGTAGAGGAAGGCGAAGAACAGGTTCTGCTTCACGTTGCGCATGGTCGCGCGCGAGAGGCGCATCGCCTTCACGATCGCGCGCAGGTCGCCCTTGACGAGCGTCACGCCCGCGCTCTCGATCGCGACGTCGGTGCCGGTGCCCATCGCGATGCCGACGTCGGCCTGCGCGAGCGCCGGCGCGTCGTTGATGCCGTCGCCCGCCATCGCCACGCAGCCACCCCCGGCCTGCAGCGCCTTGACCTTCTCGGCCTTCTGCTCGGGCAGCACCTCGCCGACCACCTCGTCGATGCCGAGCCTGCGGCCGACCGCCTCCGCGGTGCGGCGCGCGTCGCCGGAGAGCATCACGATGCGCACGCCCTCCTCCTTGAGCGCGCGCACCGCCTCCGGCGTGGTGTCCTTGATCGGGTCGGCGACCGCGACGATCGCGGCGACGGCGCCGTCGACCGCGGCGAACAGCGCGGTCTTGCCGTCGGCACGGAGTGCCTCTGCCTTTTGAATGAAATTCTCGGAAAGGCCGGCCGATTGCATGAAGCGCGCGCTTCCGACCGCGACCTGGCGGCCCGCGACCGTGCCGACCACTCCCTGGCCGGTCATGGAGAAAAAGTCCCGCACCGGCTCGAGCTCGAGGCCGCGCTCGGCCGCGCTCTGCGCGATCGCCTGCGCCAGCGGATGCTCGCTCGCACGCTCCAGAGATCCCACGAGTTTCAAGACCGAGGCTTCGTCCAGCTGCCCCAGCGGGATTACATCGGTCAATCTGGGCTTGCCGAGCGTCAGCGTGCCGGTCTTGTCCACCACCAGCGTGTCCACCTCGCGCAGCTTCTCGACTGCCGCGGCGTTGCGGAACAGCACGCCGTTCATCGCCCCCCGCCCCATCGCAACGGTGATCGAGATCGGCGTGGCGAGGCCGACCGCGCAGGGGCAGGCGATGATCAGCACCGCCACCGCGTTGACGAGCGCGTAGGCGAGGCGCGGCTCGGGGCCCCATAACGCCCAGACGATGGCGCTCGCAACCGCGATGGCGATCACGACCTGCACGAAATACGCAGCAACCAGGTCGGCCAGGCGCTGCACCGGCGCCTTGGTGCGCTGCGCCTCGCCCACCATGTGGACGATCCGCGCGAGCAGCGTGTCGGCGCCGACGCGCTCGGCGCGGATCACGAGCGTGCCCTGCCCGTTGAGCGTCGCCCCGCTGACGCGCGCGCCGGCTTTCTTCGCCACCGGCACCGGCTCGCCGGTGAGCATCGACTCGTCGACGTTCGACGAGCCCTCGAGCACCGTGCCGTCCACCGGGATCTTCGCGCCCGGACGCACACGCAGCTTGTCGCCGACCTGCACTTCGCTGAGAGGAACTTCCCTTTCCTCATTCCGCTCGATGCGCACCGCCGTTTCGGGTGCCAAAGCAAGAAGCTGCCGGATCGCCTGGCCGGTCTCGCCAATCGCGCGGAGCTGCATCACCTCGCCGACCGTGACCAGCGTGACGATCACGGCGGCCGCCTCGAAGTAGGCGCCGACCTCGCCCCCATGCATGCGGAACTCGGCCGGAAACAGCCCCGGCGCGAACACCGCCGCCACACTATAGATATAGGCGAGGCCAACCCCTAGACCGATCAGCGTGTACATGTTCGGGCTGCGGTTCTTGAGCGAGAGCCAGAACTTGCGGAAGAACGGCCACCCGCCCCACAGCACCACCGGGGTGGCGAGCAGGAACTCGACGTAGGGATACTTGAGCTGCTGCGCGCCGAGCATCGGCGCCATGGCGATGAGCAGCAACGGAACGCTCAGGACCGCGCTCACCCACAGCCGGCGCGTCAGGTCGCGCAGCTCCGAGTCGTCCTCCTGCGCGCCCTCCATCGGCACGAGCGCCATGCCGCATTTGGGGCACGACCCCGGACCGACCTGGACGATCTCCGGGTGCATCGGGCAGGTGTAGTTCGCGTCAGCCTTCGCCGGCGTCGCGGGTCGCGCCTTCCCCGCGAGAAACTTCTCCGGGTCCGCCCTGAACGCGTGCACGCAGTGCTGCGAGCAGAAGTGGTAGGTGGTCCCCCGGTAGTCGACGTGTCCCGCAGCGGTCGCGGGATCCACGGTCATGCCGCAGACGGGATCGATGCTCATGGAAGCGCCAGATTGCACCCTCCCATCGTAGGAAGGTCAAGCGGACACTACAATCGAGCGCCATGCGCCGGATCCTCGCCGCGTTGCTCTGCACGCTCGCCGCAGCGGCGGCGGCGCAGGACCGCTTTTTCGACTCGGGCGGCGTGCGCATCCGCTACGTGGAGCGCGGCGCGGGAGCGCCGGTCGTGCTGGTGCACGGCTTCACCGGCAGCATCGAGCGCTCGTGGATCGGCACCGGCGTGCTGCCCGACCTGGCGCGCGACTATCGCGTGATCGCGCTCGACCTGCGCGGCCACGGGCGGAGCGGCAAGCCGCACGACCCGCGCGCGTACGACGAGATCGGCCTCGACGTGGTCCGGCTGATGGACCACCTGGGAATCGAAAGGGCGCACGCGGTCGGCTACTCGCTGGGCGGCATCATCCTCGCCAAGCTGCTCACCACGCACCCGCAGCGCTGGCTCAGCGCGGTCCTGGGCGGCGCCGCCTATCGCCGGGCGCGCGGCGAGCAAGCCGAGCGCGCGACCGACGACGCCGCGCGCGAGGTCGAGGCCGGCGTGTACCGCGCGCTGATCGTGTCAACTGCGCCGACCGACGAGCCGCCGCCGGACGAGGACACGATCCGTCGACGGTCCAGGGAAATTTCTCAGGAAAACGACCTGCTGGCGCATGCGGCGCTCATGCGCGCGCGCCGCGCGCTGCTGGTGAGCGACGCCGAGATCGCCGCGGTGCGCGTGCCCTCGCTTGCCGTGGTCGGCGCCGCCGACCCGGCGCTGCCGCGCGTCCACGCGATGCAGCGCAGATGGCCGGGGCTCGAGGTCCGGGTGGTGGCCGGGGCAGCGCACCCCACCGTGCACGAGCGCGGCCTGCCGCGCCATCCCGAGTTCCTTGCCGCGATCCGCCGGCGCATTGCACACTGACCGCGGCGACCCCATATAGCCAGGCATGAAGTACAAGGACTATTACAAGCTCCTCGGCGTCGAGCGCGGCGCCTCCGAGGACGAGATCAAGAAGGCCTACCGCAAGCTCGCGCGCAAGTACCACCCCGACGTCTCCAAGGAGGCGAACGCCAAGGAGAGGTTCCAGGAGGTGTCCGAGGCCTACGAGACGCTGCGCGACAAGGACAAGCGCGCCGCGTACGACAGCCTGGGCAGCTTCCGGCCCGGCCAGGATTTCAGGCCCCCGCCCGACTGGTTCGACCGCTTCGGCGCCGGGGGCGCCGAGGACCTGCGCGGCGTCGACCTGTCGGAGCTGTTCGAGTCGATGGGCATCTTCGGCCGCGCCCAGCGCCGCTCCCGGCGGACCTCGTTTCCCGGCGAAGACTACGAAGTGCCGGTGCGCCTCACGGTCGAAGAGGCGGCGCGCGGCACCGAGCGCACGGTGCAGCTCGACGCCGGCGCGTTCACTGCGCGGATCCCGCGCGGCGCGACCGACGGGCAGCGGCTGCGCCTGCGCGGCAAGGGCGGCCCGGGCGTCAACGGCGGCTCGCCGGGCGACCTGTACCTGCAGATCGCGCTCGAGCCGCACCCGCTCTACCGCGCTAGCGGCCACGACCTCGAGATCGAGGTGCCGCTCGCGCCGTGGGAGGCCGCGCTCGGCGCCGAGGTCGAGATCCCGACGCTCGAAGGCCGCGTGAAGATGAGGGTGCCCGCCGGGTCGAAAACCGGGCAGAAGCTGCGCCTCGCGGGCAAGGGCCTGCCCAGGCCGGGCGGCGGCGCGGGCGACCTCTACGCGGTGCTGAGCATCGCGGTCCCCGCCACGCTCACCGAGCGCGAGAAGAAGCTGTACGAGGAGCTGCGCGAAGCCTCGCGCTTCAACCCACGGCTGCGCTTCTGACGGGCACGCTCCTTGCGAGGAATGGGCGAATGGCTCTTACCTCGCAACAGACGCAGGAATTGCACACCCTGATCGAGCGCCGGCGCGCGGCGCTGCTCGAGGAGCTGCGCGAGGACGTCGAGCGCGTGCGCCAGGACCGCTTCGAGGACCTCGCCGGGCCGGCGCCGGATCGCGGCGACGAATCGGTGGCGACGCTGATCGCCGACCTCGACCGTGCCGACCTCGGCCGCGACCTCGCGGAGCTGCGCGGCCTCGAGGCCGCGCGCGAACGCCTTGCCGAGGGCAGCTACGGCCGATGCGCGAGCTGCGGTGCGGATATCGGCTTCGAGCGGCTGCGCGCCAACCCCGCCGCGGTGCGCTGCGTGGGCTGCCAGCGCCTGCACGAAAAAACGCACGCCAGCGCCAGCGGGTCCAGTCTTTAGGAAATTCGGGGACGGAGCCCTAACTCCACGGCTGCGCAGCTTTCGGAGTTAGCAGGGTGTTGAAAAACCTCTCGAACGATCATGGGGATGCCATGTCATAGTGGCAGCATCG